>WLWD01005218.1_pt1 | contig 26801 bp, 18 predicted proteins | sample 6712731 | NCBI WGS metagenome assembly WLWD01 (sample SAMN12718690, study PRJNA576275) | sponge metagenome | isolation source: marine sponge | host: Mycale hentscheli | place: New Zealand: South Island, Marlborough, Capsize Point | collected 2014-11-01 | reverse complement strand
GGATTACACACAGACAAATGATACCCACAAGTAGTCTGTCTAACAGAGTTTACAATGGCTAATTTTCTAGTTCAAGAGGAATACTGTAATAGGTAGCTATAATAAACACACAATTGCTAGCCAATTAGTTATACTTGTAATGAACACTGTCTACTGTCTTATATTATGCTATTCCCAAATCCCTACTATTTTGGCCTAAAACTTGGAAACATCTTCAACAAACCTGCTCTTTAATGCTCACAGAATGCTACCCCCAAATTTAGTATTCTTAATATAATAAACGTAATCATGTAGTTTTGAAATTGTTTGGGAAGGAAAACAACATTCAGCTGCTGATGATGATAGCCAAGTAACAAGAGCCATTCTGTATGCTCTTAGACTAATTGTCTTCCACCTCATCAAATTCAATAGACGCACCATCACTCTTAGCAATGAATAGTGAAGAAAGCTCTGCTCATCGGGCCAACTTCTGATCACTTGCATTGAAAAAAGGAAAGAAAAAACAAATATCTAATTCATGGACATGTACCTTACCCATATGATTTTACCTACCTAAACTGCTAAAAAATGCTAAGCATAATTTAGTAATTCCTACATGATAATCAGCTATAGCTACTTATCTATACTACATTATGTAAACTACTATAATGTTACCCTTGTAGCACCCACATTTATAATCATAAAAATGCACAAAAGCAATGAAATATTTTCAAAAGTACATAGCTAATGGCCACTATCTAGCTAACTGGTTCAACAAAACTCTTCAATGCTATAGCTTTGATCATCATCAGAGATGTCACTGTCTGAGTAGTCCAATAAACCAGCTTCACTGTTGCTCTGGATAAATAAGCATGTTTTCTCGGCTTCATCAAAGGAGTGTTTATTGCTGCACAGCAATGACTTCAGCATAGCAACAGCACCTCTGCTGAAGTTGTCATTGACACTAGACAATGCTTCCAACTTCATCGAAACAACAACTTGTCTTTGCCTGTAATATTGTACCAAGTTCTTTGATTCCTGCTCTAACATTACCAATTCTTCTTCTGACCGGCAAAGCATTAAGTAAGCATCCATAATAGCTCGCTTGGAACCTGTAACCACATGATAACATGATGATCCTAGTCCATGAAGGCGGCTTTCAATTGCTCCATCAGAGAGTGCTTCAGCTAATGACAAACTGTCAAGAGTATCGGGCAAACAGCAAATACTATTATATTCATTTAGCAGTTTTTTTTAATGAAGTGGTTTCTTTTGCAATTTGTCGAGAGACTTTCTTTGCTATCTTCTGACCGTCTACATTATCATAATAAAGAACATCTATAACAGGAAAATCACCTTGCACAAAAGTTTTAGTCTACCAAGAGCATACGATTATTTTTACAAGAAAAATTAAGGTTTGATTTAAATGATTGCAGTGTTTTGAACTGCTAAGGTCACTTTACAAAATGTAAACTCACCTGCATACTTCTACTTTAGATTGAGAAGAATTCTCTTTTTTGTCGAATCTTCATCAAAGAAATCAGAACTACTTCTCTCTTTTTGCATGTAAGGTATTGTAGGCATTCTTGATAATGGTTATCATTACGGTTCCATCGACAGTGAATAGAATGATTCCTTTCAATGTCCTCCAAATGGTCATTTAATCTACATGCCAGAATTTTTAATAACAAAAAAATCCTATCAGTAAAAAGTACATACTCTAAATATTCTTTTCCAATGCCGTCTTCTGATATTCCAGAAATCAGCTGATCCCTGTAGAAAATAATACAAGTCATGCTAATGACTTTTTAAAAACAAGCTAAAAACCATTTGAGATAATACGAATATAATTACTTAAGATAAACAATATAGCTATCACTCACTTGAGACAATAAAAATGATGCAGTTCCTGAACATACTCAAGCGTCCATTTTGTAAATCCTGTTAAAAGTAAATGGCAAGTACTGTAATACCACATGATCTGCAAAGTTAGCATTATTTCCTTTCACTTGATACTAATATTGAGGTACACTTATACTGGCCATATATAATACATACTTGGGTAAATATCATCAGATTGCTGTAAACTAAGTCTCTCTTCCTCTAGCCACTTTTCAATTTTGTCTTTTTCACTTTGATCTACAAACAAAGCAATGGCTAACAAAAAAAATTACATTTTAGTGCCAATTACCATTAAAAAAAGTAGGACAAGTTTCCTTCAAAGATTCCTCTGATAAAGTCTTACACTTTTTTGCTTTATCCCACCGAAGCAAGATCAAAGAAGCTGAGAATTAAATACAGAGGTATATTATTTTTTAATAGTGAGAATCTTAACATCATTACCAAGTTTATTCTTAGTCTTAAGTCCATAATACTCAAGAGCACTCGAAAGAATATCTATTCGATGTGATGGCTTCATTTCTTTTGTCATCTTTCCAAAACGTCTCAAAAATGACCACAGCCGCTCCATGTTTTCTCCATCACTGAGACCAATTCCTTCACACCTTCGAGGCCCAAATATCAGCTAAAGAATGAAGTAATTTCTAAAACCAGATAGCGTAAATAGACATTGAGCAGACTAGTACACTTTTCTATCAGTCACCATCATTCTTATCAACTATAATACATTATTTCCAAAAATAAGAATAGCTAATCTGTGACCTCAATCGCAATCTTGTGAATACTAGAAACAATAGTTTGGATATTTTACAAGGTTCATTGTGTCCACGTAAAATATTGACTCACTAATTACCAAATTACACAAACACAACCTACCTGACAAGACACTGTGTGTCCATAAGAATGAAAGGTGGGCAAGCTCAGGGTCATCTTTTTAAGAATGTCATCTCGTCCTAAGTTCTAAAACAGATTTATCAGTAAACTGCAGGGACTAGCTATAATACTGCAGCATAGTTACCAGCAAATATTTAGATAATGAACATGCCACATCATACATCACAAAAACTTCAGTTAACCTTGTGGTCACTCTTCCTGCCTGCTAACTGTGGGATTTGCTGGTATAGGTGGGGAAGTTACTTTTCTCTGTGGGCAGGTCCGCTTGGCCTCCTGCTTCTGACGCTTCCTTACCTACTTCTGCTGGATGGCGCCCGAGAGGGGCTTATTAGTCTCTCCCTCTCTCTGCCCTGTTGTCATGCTGAGGCCTAGCCCTACCTTTGGGACTTTCTTTTTGCCCTGCCCTGGCAAAAACCTTGCCAATTTTCCCCCCAAATGTAGGGCTATCTCCCTTCTTAACCCCCCCCCTTTTTTATTCCATCTCACCCATCTTCACCCTTTTTTTTTTTTTTTTTTTTAATGACACAATAGCACCACAAAGGCATACATGCTCACAATGCATTTGTTGTGTTGACACTTGTTTTAGACTGACGACTTCTCTGGCCCTCCTGCTGAGCTGCTGTGGACTGCTGCTCACCACCGACTTTCTGGCCTACCATCCGCCTTGAGATTCCAGCCAATGACTCTCGCTTCGGCTGAACGTATCCCTTGTACGCTGCACTTCTCCACCGTCCGAGCTGCTGAATTACTGCATCCCCAATTCCCGCCTCTGCTGCTGCCGTAGCCGCCCCGATCCGGAAGCTATGTCCTGAATAGCCCGTGCTGCACACCCCCTGCCGATCTAGCGCTGACTTCAGCTCCACCACGAAGCCCGCCTGTGTAAGGGGCTTGCCGGATGCGTACTGAAACAATGGACCCTGCTTGCGACCAGCCGCTGCCATAAAGCCCAGCACTGCTGCCACTGGACACAGTCTGCCCCCAGTACAACCAACCACCAGGGTACAACCCTGCCTCGTCTGGTCTGTTTTCGACATCTTCAGTCGAACTTTCAACACTGTTGGCTCTATCAGGCTATCCGTGGCTACATCCTGCCAGCTTAGGTGCGCCCCCGGGTTGAATCCTCTTGTTGATGGTACCGTCAGCTCTCCTGATCTCATAAAGCCAAAGAACGCCAGAGTAGCAGCTGCCCATAGCATCTTAGCATCCACCCCTCCTGGTGCTATGCTCCAGCTGACTCTCAGGACTTCCAGTATCTGGGCTGTCATTGGCTTTCTCTGCCTCTGTATTTTTCCCTGCTCTGACCTCAGCCGTTGCACTCCTCGAACCACTTGACCTAACTTTGCCATGGCCCCGATGTGCGGGTCGCCCCTACCTGCCTCCACCTGCAGTTGCCTTACTGCTGCCAAGTATGCCTTTATGCTATTATGCCTTAGCCCCTCCCCTGCCAGAAAGGCCACAAACTGACACAGCACTTTTTCTGACACAGGGAGGGGCGGCCAGCTATATCTCTTACAAAACTTCAAGTACCTCCGTTGAGCTACTCCGTATGACCGCTCTGTTGATGTTGCAATTCCCTTTCGAAAGAGCTTCTCCACAGTTTCTTCCAGTCTGGCTCTACCCCCGCTTGTCTCTCCCTGACTACCACCTGAAGAATCTCCTCGCTCACTACCTCTGGGTTTTGCGTCATCTGTGGGCATAATTGAAACACTAAGTCACGTCTGTTTCTTGACAGTGCATCAGCCACTTCGTTGTCTACCCCTTTCACATGCTCTGCCCACAACTGGATGGCCCACTTTGCCTCCAGAAACGCCAAGCATCTTCTCAGATGCATGGCCTCTGCCTCCCTGCTTGACCCAGTGTTGACAATGGCTACTACCGCCATGTTATCACACCGTGCTACCACTGCCTTGCCCTGCCACGCCTTACCCCACACGGCAACTGCCACAACTATCGGCAGCAGCTCCTTAGCTGTGATGCCATAGGTGGCTGACTCTCCCAGTCCTTGCCACTGCAGCTGGAACCACCTGGTCTCCCACCATGCACCACACCCCCAACATCCCGATGCATCAGATGTTAGGACAACTTCCGGGCTCCCTCTACTCACATGCCACATCATGGCTGTGCCGTTCCATTCCTGCCCGAACTGATGCCACCACTCAATGTCAGCTCTGGCCTCTCTGCTGAGTCTTATAAACCTGTCAATATGCTGCACTCCTGCAGACAAGTCAATCAACCGCCTCACAAAGGATCTACCTGCTCGCACTGCCTTGCATGCATGGCTCAATATGCCTATCACGGACAGCATCTGCCTTTTGCGACAAGCCTTCATGCCCCTCACTTCACACAGCGTCTGTCTCAGCCTATCCAGTTTCTCCTGCGGTAGTCTAATCTCCAGCTTCTCTGAGTCCAGCTCCATCCCCAAAAAGACAATCTCTGTGGCCGGACCCTCATCTTTCTCTGGCTCCGTTGGCATACCTGCTTCCTTGCACACCTGTTTCAACAGCAAGAAATTCTGCCTACAATCATCCCCATTCCCTTTTCCAACTGTAATGAAGTCATCAATGTAATGCCTGACCCATGTTGCCCCTCTTGCACACGCTGCCCATTGCAGTAGGTCTGCCGCAACTGTGAACAGCAGGGGGGCTGACCGCAGGCCAAATGGCAGGCATCCATCCACTAATACTTCTCCTTGCCACTGCATGCCCAGGAGCCCCCGTCCTCGGGATGCACTGGAATGTTCCGGTAGGCCTGTTTGATGTCCGCCTTTGCCATTCTTGCTCCTCTGCCTAGCTCCAGTACTTTTCTCATCACCTCGTCTACCGATGTATACGATAGCGAGGATAACTCTGCACTGATTCCATCGTTTACGCTGCTGCCAGCTGGTGATGACAAGTCCACTATTAGGCGCCACCGCCCTGCCTTGCCCTTCTTGGGGATGACTCCAAATGGACTACAGTGTACCCCTAGCTTAGCCGCCTGCCCCAGCTTTCCCACTGCGAACACTCTGCCCATCGTCTGCTCTCTGTCAAGGTACTCCTGCACCACTTCTGGATGTTGCTTTACCGATGACAGGTTCTGCTTGGTTTGTTTCAGGACTCCTGGGTCCTGCTGAAATCCCACGCGAAAGCCCTGCCGTATGCCTCGCACCATCCATTCAACTAGCTGTCTGTCTGGATGATCTGCCAGCATCCTCTGCCATGCCTCCGCCTGAAGAGGGGTGTGTATCTGCTGCGCTTCCGCTGGCAACTTGCACTGGACAGCACTAGACCTTCTCTCCAGCTCCTGCACCTGCCAGCTAGTGCCACACCCTGCAAGTTAGGCACATCTTCATTAGACTGACCCTTATAAAATTTATTTTATAATTTTTTTATTTATTTTTTTAAAATCTTTATAAGCATAACTCTATTGTCTGTCCCTCCCCCTATTTACTTAGCCTTATAATTCTCTCCTTAGTGGCCGCTTATCCCTACCTTCACCCTTTTCCCACAACAACCTCCCCCTTTTTCTATAGCTCCCTGTATATACGCCTAACTTATCCACCCACTCCTTGGTCCTAATGCCTATTTTAATAGCAAAACATTTTATTTATTTTTTTATTTTTTATATTTTACAACACTGAACTGTGATGTGATAGCTGTCACAAGATATGATAACAGAGTTTCAGATTCTGTTCTTCACTCCCTTGAGGGTGCTTGGCACTGTGACACTGGGTGTGCACCCCTGCACCTGCTGCACACATGGAGGTACCGGCATCGGGCACCGAACTTGCAGTCTCCCCTGTATTTGTTATACTTTCCACATACTGGGGTTCTTGCCTCTGCCCGGTCTTGTTCCAGCTCTGCCGGCTCCCTCTGCCTCTTTCTGGACCCCATGTGTCCCACTTGCCCCCCTTTCATCGAGTCTTTTGCTGCCACCGGTAGTGCTTGCGCTGTAAAGCACTCCGTATACAGCCCCGCATCCAGCGTTGCCCACTTCCGATGCTCATCACCAGCCACCATTTGTCGGAAGCGTCGATCGTATTCCTCGCAAGCCGGCCATGCGAACTTCTGGGCTGCCCTCACAATCGCATCCATGTAGCCCAAGAAATCGACCAACCTATTCGGGTCCTTCGTTGCCACCGTGCCAATGTACAGGATGAAGCATCTCGTCCAGGTTATCACATCCGGTACTCTGCGTCTTGCTTTTCGGTAGTCCGCTGCCTGGACAATCAGCAGTTGCTCGCTAGACTGCACACCAATTGGGGATCCTTCTGGTAATGCAGGTGGCAGCTCGGCAAATTCGATATATTCACCCCGTCGAATTTTTCTGGCTAGTACCGCTGGTACTGCAGCCAGCCCTGCCCCCAGCTTCACCGGACCTGTCTTCTTGGCCGTGTCCTCGGGCTTCCCACTTGCTCCACCAGCCCTTGCCAGCCTATCTGCCATCTCTTGCACGCTCTCAGACCCAGCACCCTCCTCTGATGGGTCTTGTCGTGATGTCCAGCCCCACCAGGCTAGCTGCAGTCGGCGGAGCCCCTGCATACAAATAACCGCTTGAGACCCTTGCTTCTCCTTGGTTACAATACTATCCTACCTAAGCACCCACTAATTGCCCTCTTATGCCTACATATTCCTTCTTGCTACAGTATTTATTTTTTGGCGTTACCTGCATCTGACTCAGTACGCTAGCTGCAGCAGCCTCGCCGAGACTGCTAGCCTCAATGTCAGCACCCTACTAGCCTCAGCGTCTGTAATTCTGCCAGCCTCAGCGTCTGTAATTCTGCCAGCCTCAGCTCAGCTGCTGCTATGTTCTGTCCCTGCATGCTAGCTTCAGCCACGTGACGTGGCTGGCTTCAGTAACCAGTTAGCCTCTGCACCACGGCTAAATTCAGCACCTGGGTCAGCTTCAGCACCTCAGCTGCTCTAGCCCTACAGCTGGCTTCCACCCCACAGCTAGCTTCTGCCACGCAGCTAGCTTCTGCCACGCCTTCTGCCACACCTTCTGCCACACCGCTAGCTTCAGCAACCCAGCTAGCTTCAGCAACCCCGCTAGCTTCAACCACCCAGCAACACTGCTAGCTTCAGCAACACAGCTAGCTTCAGCCCCCCCCCCCCTTCCCCCCCCACTAGCGCCCTCTGTTCTACCTTTTCCTTTCACAATTCTGCTGGCCTTACACTCTCGCCGCCGTTAAGTCACACCCCAGTTGCCACCGTGGGTGGAAGATAGCTGCACGAGGCTGCCCTTAGTTAAGCACCACCCCTATTTATTGCTCACCAAGCTCTGCCTCACTTCTCTCTTCTCGCTCCCTCCGTCTTGCCTCTAGCCTTGCCTCCAGCCTTCCGGTGAGATCGTCCAGAAGCGCGTCCGATAACTCCATGCTATTCTCTTCTGCTCTACTCATTATTCTGTGCACCGTCTCGCAATGGCCGGGTGACACTTGCCGCTGCGTTCTCCGCTTGTAATGGCCCACGTGTGGGATATGCTCCACCTCCTACTTATGCGCCTGCTCGCTTACCTCCGACCCCTTACCTGCTACCACTCTGCTATGCCCGTTCCCACTGGTTAACTTATATTAACTCTACGCGTTAATCTACATAAAAACAACTCCTTGTGGATATTTTTTCCAGCATCCAAAGTGGGTATGTCAATCTAAATCCATAAATATAATCAAGATCAGCTATAGAAATTTTAGTGTTATTTTGGTTAACTAGCTACTACTAAAACTAAAAGTGATGCAGTTGCAATAACTAAAACTAAAAACTAAGTTTACGGTTGGCAAAAAACTACAATAACAACCCAAATTATTGAACAATATGAATGAAGAAGCTTAGCACAACTGTTGTAGATTCCAGCAGGTGGGACCTGCTTATCAATATAAAACACACATAAAAAGTCAGAAAATATGGACTAAATTCTGTATTATTACATATAACCAAAAATAAAATTGCTGTCGGTAAATTTAAATAACCAAAACTAAAAGTTGGTAACTTCAGAAAACTAAAACTAAAACTGAAATCTGCACTTTTGATTAACCAAAACTAAAACTAATATTGAAGCCATTTTAGTTTAAAAACTATAAACAAAAAACTAAAATATAAATGTTAAACCAAAACAACACTATAGAATACAATACCGTTCTCCATGTTTCATGTTAACAAACTGATGAGGGAATTCATGACGGCAGCAATACCCAAAGACACCAGTTTCATCTAATGCCTTGTACCTTGAAGCACTGCGAAGCATACTTCCTGCTACAAAGTCATTACAATCCTACAATAACCATAAACTTTTCCATACAAATACAATAAAAAATATTTTAGACTTACTTGTTTAATATTACTGGATTTTTTATTACTACTTTGATTCACAAACTGGTCTAAGTCTTGCTGATCATTGCAAAAAAAAAATGTTGTCATAAAGTGGAGATCTAAAACTAGAACCAGCTGCTTTTTTCCTTGGAAGACCAAAAATCGCATCCATGGCAAACACTGATTTTTTCCTTTCTTCACTGGCTACAAAATAAGATAGAACAAAGGTAAGTAACTTCAACTCTGTTCATTTATTTTCACTTGATTTATTAATTTATTCAATTATTTATTCATTCAATTTTTTTTACTATATCAACAACCCCTTGATTTATTCAAAATTGTGCTCCCACCACCCTGAGCTACAACAGTCAACAGGCAAACAAATATGCAAAAATATATAATTGCTATTCATCTCTTTTTTTATTTTAATTCTTGCATTTTATCATTAGGTGGACTCACATGCCAAGATCATTCAAATAACCCAGTAAAAACAATTGTTTTGTGCTTTGAAATATACTTTTTGTACTATATAACATGTAATTTTTGTATTTTATTGCTTGATGTGATTATTCTTTGTGGTCGTGTGTCTTGAAGGCATGGATTGTCCCAATTTACTTTCATCAAATGTTGGCAATTATGTAACAACCAAAATTACTAATCTAATTTTCAGTTCAATTATACTGTTTGGGGTTTTGACAATACTCAGCAGACCACCATTAGCAGAAACACATCAAATATAGTAGCACTAAGTATCCTTATACCTTGTGCTGGAGTTGAAGAGGGTTCTGGACATGCTGGACACTTATTACCTACATCCAAATCTTCACACAAGTATTTTTTGTGTTGTAGTTCATGACGTAAATACCTAAATTTATATATAAGTCTATTAATGACTCGTTACTCACTAATTATTGCCTGTATTCTTCAAAACTGTTTATTAAGACGGGATAAATTTCTCTCTGTCCAGAAACAGTGAAAGGGCAATAATACTTTAGTGCTTGGCAAAAGTCCTTCAAGGACACCTGACACTCGAGCATTAACGACTCAAATAAGTTCAGGAGGTCAAACGAAAATGCTAACTTGGGATACTTTGGTGTGGCAGGCCATATTCTAGCTCTAACAAGAGCCAATGGAAATGACTCACAATTGCAATACACAAATTCCACTTCATGATGCAAGCCTAATTATATAATAATAATAATAATAATAATTAATCTAGTAATGTCTCACCATATTCATCCACAACAGTTATCTTTACTTCAGTCATTTCTTTAGACAATACCTTGCATGCACAGTGCCTACTGACATCCATATGAAGAGTCCTGAAATTTGGTGTGAAAGTTCCATCCTATCAAAAAATCACATATATGAATATTTGTGTAGTAAACACTCCTTATACAACCATAAAATTCATTCAAAATATTGTCAACAACTAGAATAGTAAATATTTTGTGCAATTCACTACATATTACATGTTGACATCATTCCATGTGCAAATCAAGAATAATATATTATCCAACCTGCCATGTTTCTGCTACGTGAAATATGTTAGCATCATTGTGAGCAGTTAGGAAGCATTGTGGGCAGAAAAATGTCATTGGGCCGCAGCGCTGGCATCGCAGAGTAGCTAGTTCTGGACAGGAAGAGCATAACTGTCCTACTCTCATAGCAGCACTTTCAGTTAATGTTGACCGAATGGAACTCCTGAGTTCATTCCATCCCTCTATTGATGATTTGCAATGCAGCTCATGCTCAGTTGGTTCATTCATAGATTCATTTTCAGCACTATCATCCAGCATTAGCAGAGAATCTGAAAAATCTCCAGGGCAGCAGTTAGGTGTCCAAGATGGAATAGAATTTTCTGTCACAGAATCCAAATTTATAATGCTACCAGCCTTAATTCTTCTGTAATTGGAAATCACGGATTTCTTTCCTCGTGTGGGTCGACTAGTGTGTTTAAGTGGTGGAATGCAGCTCTTCCTGAGGGTGGCCATTACGTTTAAAAATAAAATGAGTTCGGGTTCATAGGGGTCAAGTCGGCGAGTGGAATGTGTGGAACCTAAATCCAATACGAAGTATTGGGAAGGTTCCGTAGATTCCTCTATGCACGTATTGGTAAAAAGTTCGCGAACCGGGTGGAGAGTTCGACCTCAGTTGACCCCTGAAGAGGACTTTGGCAAAATTGAAACATCGGGTTAAGTTATAATTAAAATATTGGCTGTTAAAAAGAGAAAATTTTCTTAATAATAATTGTACTAAGCTAAGTCCGATATTGTTTGGGATGGGCTTGATTTCTCTATACTTAGCACACAGCAAAACACTTAGTGGGAGGAGGCATTCACAGTGAGGTTGTCTGTTCTTTTCATGGGTAAGTTGTGTTTCGTACTTTGTGTAATCAGCTAATATGCTTAATTGTAGACAAATTTATTCAAACTCTCTACAGTGAAAGGCTTGGTAGTAATTATCTTAACTAGAGATCAGTCTTGATGCAATGCGGGGGTGAGGGATAGTAAAAATTCTGTTAAACTTAATTGCTATAAAAAAAGCCATAAATAGGACCCCTTCATTCCTACATCTTTTATTGTCTTGCTAACACAGTCGCTTTCTAGATTTTCCTGAGGCTCTCACAAATACTGTGTACTTTCTAACATAAAATTATCTCAGGAATCATAATTAATCAATTTTTAAGTAAAATATACATTGAACACTACCTCATGCATATCGTGCTTATAAATGTGAATGCTTACTGCAATGATGGCTGCTGGAAAACTAGGTTTTTTCTGAAGTCTTAGTATTAATTATGTTTTCATTAAAAAATAATTTAACATCTGCAAGGACCTTGTTCAACTAGCTAACTTGTGTGTGGGAAAAATGCTATTTCTGTTAAAACTTCCCTTTATTGTGGGGGGTGGGGCGGATGAGGGGATGGCTTTGTCTTGTGGATCATTACTTGGCTACCTAGCTTGACTGACAAACATGGCATAGGTCTTCTATTTCTTGTGCCAGAATAGCTAAAGAAAATTCAGATACTTGTTTCCATCCATATGCACCTCTTAAACCTTTTTATTGGGCTAATGCTGATCATCCACCTGGAGGATGACATAAAAGCAACACATTTTCAGGTTCATTCCTCCAATAGATTGGATTCCAGTATTACAATTCAATGTGGTTAGGTTATAAAAAATTTCCTTAACCAAAAAATTGACATGTAGCTAATACTGAATACGATCTTTATAACTAAGCAGACATGACTTAACAGCTACCTATCACACTCATAAAGATGAGAAAAAATTAATTATTCTACATACAAGTATATAAAAAAAACTAGCTAAAATTAACAAAATTAACTGTTGGATTTTTCTCTTGTCGCTGAGGGCTTGGTCTCAAGTATTACTGGTGATTCAGATAACCAGAATGACTTAAATTTGATAATAAGAAGTTATCAGTACTCAGGAAAATTGAGTGAAGAAAGCAATTCTGTATTACTAAGATATAGCTATCAATCTTCAATAGCGTCTGGAAAGAATTTGCACTTAGAAAAGTCTTGAGATTATCATCATCTCTCCAAACATACATTGTGAACATGGGCAATTGGAGTCTACACTAATCATCACAGGAAATCACAGAATTGTGAAACTTACAATCCAGTTTGTATTTTATCAGCCACTTCATGACTTATATATATATATATATATATATTTATATATATACATATATATATATATATTTATTTATTTATCCACAGCTTGTTAATTGCTCAACAACTAAAACTTAATAATTGCAAATTTTCTTGGGAGAACCTCAGCAAGAAGTTGAAATGTCGGGTTAAGTTTTAATAATAATATTGGCCATTAAAAAAAATGAGAAAATTTGTTATTTTTTCAGCTGAAAATGACTGAACATCTCAAATTTAGTACTATTAAAAGCTTCCAAATCTCTTTAATAATTAATCAAATTTACATTTACAAAGTGTTTCCTGCATTACAGGAAGCAATGATTCTGTTTTCAATAACACATGCCATTGCCAGTCCCAATGTTTGTATATTTAGTAAGCATCCTGGTGCTTACAATTATGTTCCAAGTATAACTACTCATAGAGATCCATATTTCATCAGTTACAGGCAACTTGAGTTAGTGGTAGTAGCTATGAAGCTGGCACTCATAGGACAGATTGGATTTGCAATACTGCTCTTCTCAACTACAGGTAAGTGGAAATAATATTTTGTAAATGGGAATTGGAGACATTGATATATTTGCACTAAATTACATAAAAATGTTATTTTGCTGTCTATTTAAGGTAGAAAGAAAGTATTTCTAGCTATTTCAATCGGTTTGAAAGAAGAGATATCTCTAAGTTGTGTAGAAACTATTTTCTTTTTGTCTTATCACTGGAAGGGATACCTATAGAAAGTTGTCACATAAAAATAGGTCTTAAAGTGTCTATTAATTGTCAAATAAAAGTTATTACTATAATATAGTACACAAAGTGGTAACTGTAATACATTTCAATATTACAAATATCAAGTGCTGACCCTTCATAAAAACTAGATTGAATCTTTTTCACTTACAGGAGTCTAAAGAGAAACAAAGGCAATAATGTGAAAAAATCTCAGTTGTCGCCAGGACAGAGATTTTTTTTTAAACATTTTGCCTCGGTTCTCTTTAAACATCTTAAAGTGAAAAAGATTCAATCCATTTCAATATTAACTGCCATCATATTAAAAATTACTTGCCTTAAAGGAGGCTTCTTAATGTCAGCTTCAGTTAAGTTAAATTATGGTCCAAGATAGTGGGTGAATCGTGTCATTCTGTAGACAGTAGTGTAAAAAATTTGAATTAATATGATTGGCTGTATCTGTCTGTGTAGCTGATGTATGATTATTTCCATATCTTCTTCTACTATCAAACATTGTAGGATTAAAGTATTTAAAGTACCTGTAAATAAAAAAGTATGCCCTAACCTCAGAAGAATCTATTTGATTCACTGCAATATTAATTTTAACAATGCTATTGATAGGTTACTCATACATTATTTTTAAACTATAATAGTAAGTATCACTTGTATCAACACAGTTACTGATGTTGTGGTTCTTTACTCTATATTTCAGGAGCCAGTAATTCAAGCAAAACAAAGGATGGAACAAATATGAATTCAACCACTATAAAAAGCATGACAGGTTCAATTAGTACAAAACAAATCATGAATTCAACAAATTCAATGACTACTAAAAACGAAATGTTGGCCAAAGATATAAAAGAGCCATTAACCACTGCAAAAAATGGGGCAAAATCATCCACACTGGAGAAACAATTAACAATAACAACTCAGTTACCAAGTCGATCCAACTCGTTTTCTCTGATAGGAGGAATTTCAGTAGTTGCAACCATTGCCATAATTATAGCATATACGGTCATCCTTCTCACTGGCCTCATAGTGTATAAAAAGAGAATGAAGAAAAGTAGTACCGTTCCTATTCAGACGAATTCATTACAAATGAGTTTAGGGACAAATATTTATGAAGAAGTCAACATAAACTCATCACATACAACAGAAATTAATGGAGCAAGAAGTACACCAATAATGTCTTCATCTTCTATGACAGAGGATGAGCAAAGGAGACAATATGATGGTGACATAGAAGGCATAGATTCCATTATTGTTACAGACTACGCTGTTCTGTCAGATAAAGTAGTGGACAAATTTCAAACAAATCCCATTTCATTGAGTATAATGACTCCAGCAACTAAAATGAATCAAGAGATAGAATCTGAGTATAGTTTACTCAGAGAAGATACTTTCAACACAGTAAACATAACTGACATGTCTATACATCGTCAGATTATTCAGGTACCAGATAAACTGAGTAGTACATATGCATCACGGAGCAAGCACATCAAGTGAGATAGCAAGGTTGTAGACAAGATATACGTTTGGATACCCTTGAGGATATTATAACATTAGGCTAAGTTCCATAGATGCATATGTCTTTCTGTACAACCATTATAGCTGTTCTGTAATAAAAAATATATTGTTTATGTTAATTTCATGATGACAATTTAGTTGCAGAAACAGTCAATTTGAATGGAAGGACATTTAGTTTTAGATTTGGATGAAATAGTTGTTGAAGCATGATACCCTGTCAGCTCTTCAGTCTATTGATTTGGGAAAAACTTCAGAATAGATAAATCAGTAGTAGCTATAATTTGGACAACATTCTATTGATGATCCTTATAATTGAATGAAATGTTTTTAATCCGTACGCTTTTCTCAAAGTTGATTTAATGTGGAATACTCTGTTAGTCTCAACTCCCTGTGGGGATACATATGAGCTCCATGCTGTGGTGTTGTTGATTTTATTTGGCTCTGTCATGTTAGCCTTCAATATACCACAGGCTCCAGGTAGCATTCTCTCTGCCACTATAGAGATATGGACAGGCTGACGTTTCACATTAAAATAGTTACGTAGGTCACTAAAATACACCAGGTTAATGGAATCAATGTCTCTCTTGTGCAAATCTGAGGTAAGTGAGTCAGGCCACAGTAAATAAACCGCTATGCCTCATCCACACTCTCAAAGCTGATTAGTAGACAATCAGAGTAAGAAAATGACATACAAAACGGAATACGGACTAAGACACCAATTAACATGTATACAAACAAGGGTCTATTGTCAAATAAAGTGGTGAATGCTCTTTAACCAATTCATTAATATTGGTTATGGGTCTCAAAGCAATAATTGCAACAGTATTAATTGCCACATTTCGATGTTACTGTAATTATCATTGATATCAGGTGATTGTGTGGATTCATGGGACTGATATCATGTGAATGATATCATGTTACTGATATCATGTATAATTGAGTGACATCAGGTGGGTATCATGTGACTGTGTGGTATCATGGGACTTGTAGTATCATGTGACTGTGTGGTATCATGTGACTGATGTCATGTAATTGATATCATGTGTAATTGTGTGACATCAGATGGGTATCATGTGACTGTGTGGTATCATGTGACTGTGTGGTATCATGTGGCTGTGTGATGTCATGTGACTATATGATATTAACCGTGTGATGTCATGTGACTGTGATATGCGATATCATGCGATGGTAAGATCATGTGATTTGTGACTGTGTGGTATCATATGACTGTGTGATATCATGTGACTGTGTGGTGTCATGTGACTGTGATCATGTGATTTGTTACTGTGTGATATCATGTGACTGTGTGGTACAATGTGATTGTGTGGTATAATGGGACTATGTGGTATCATGTGACTGTGATATCATGTGATTTGGGACTGTGTGTGACTGAGTGACTATGTGTGATATTGTGTGATTGTGTGGTAAGATGTGACTGTGTGGTAAATAGGGTTTTATGAGTATGCCAGCATAATTTTGATTAACTTGTCGCGTAGACACTGAATGGATGAATTCTGCTTGCTCTTAGACGGAAAGACAAAGAAACTTAACTACGATGTCTATGAAGAGGTTGCCAATTTGGCACTACTTTGTTCCTGACACTGAAGACTCTAGACTAGTACCATTATACTTCTAATTATGTAAAAATTAAATTTTCAAAATTCAATGAATATATCTATCGGTTATCGGTATCGGCCTTGATAAAATATCGGTTATCGGTATATCGGCAAAATCTTCTATCAGTGCACCTCTAAACATAATGCTAGCATAATAGGATTGCAGGTATACATACTTAAATTTGATAAACCTTTCCTTCACAGATATTAATGGTTCAGCTATTAATATCTGTGAAGGAAAAGTTTATCAAATTTAAGTATGTATACCTGCATCCTATTATGCTAGTATTATGTTCCTATGCTAAAGGCACAATTGTGCTCAAAATTATGCTGGCATACTCATAAAACCCTATTTACCACACAGTCACATCTTACCACACAATCACACAATATCACACATAGTCACTCAGTCACACGATATTCACACAGTCACATTATATCACATAGTCACTTTATATCACACAGTCACATGATACCACATAGTCACATGATACCACATCTGTTCTTCTTTGCTTATTTTCTACTGTTATGAAATAACAGCAGCGTCTTACTCTCTTGCTGTCCTTTCCGATAGATTTCTCTTAGATCTAATGTGCTTATATTATGATTTGTGTGGTGCTTTAGTCTTGACTATTACAAACTTAGCAAAACTTGTTTCCTTTCTCACCACCAGTTAGTTAAGGCAGTGAAGGTTCAGAGCTCTGGTTGAGGCACTACCGGGGAAGCAGGCAGTCTATCTCTACGTTTTCTATGGAAGGCCTTGAACTGGTTGTCCACTTTCCCACACTAAATATTGACATATTGATACTATACCTAAGAAATTATTCTTTGGGTCTTTGTAATGGCTTGCTAAGCTACTCTATAGTATTGCTGAGGGTTCACAACTTACAATTAAAAGTCAGACTATTATTATTAATGTGTACTATTGTGCCTATAAGCAAGGATAATTTGATTATTGAATTAGTATTCTATTTTTAGGCAGTGAGAACTAAAGCTTACACCAATGAATACAATGCTGGATGGGGTATGGGTCAGAGGGTTCATGTTAAACCCCCTCCCCCTCCCCCTCTTCAAAGTAATGATATTCATTAATAAAAGTTACATTAAGTTTGGAATCTTTATAATGCCATGTACGCAAATTCACTGAAATAATAAATTCCACAAGTCGCAAAACGAAACACACACAGAAAATACAATAATAAGAGGACTCGATTGGAATGAATGCTTTCTATTGACATTCATCCCTTGCAAGAGGTTAAAAAATACAAAAAGGACAACAAAACAAATATAAAAAGAAAGATGCACTATAATATTATAGTAGTTTAAAAAGTCATGAATTAATTACTTTTTACTGACTTGTCAAGGGTATAGCGGGAGTGTTAGCTACTACTCTCTAAGTGTGTTCTAAGAGCAATGACTACAACAAAGAACTGAATTTAATTGAGTATCACGTGAACACAAAAATGGAAATAATGACTGATATAAGGATGGAGTGATGAATAAGTATATAATGCAATGTTCACCACACAATAAGTTTAAATGTAACAGGTTCAGTTGCTGTAAGTCATGATAACACAAAGCTCGTCAGGAGGTCTTAAGTCATTTACAAAAATATAGCATGCCATTGAAGAGCATAGTCCAGTAATGTTCATTATCCAAATCTCATCCAATCTTTTCCATTTGTAGACCAGCAACCAGCAGAGGTCTGATTTTGAATACAGTTTAAGTCAATTCAGTATTTATTGTAGAGCCAGATAAATATCTGGTCTCCTGGAATCTTCCCAATGCTGGCATTTTTGATAATGGAATTCACTGGAAATCAATTTGATAGAAAATTTCCCAAAGCGATTGAAAATTCTCCAAAGCGATAGCCCTAAATTATCAGGAGAAATGTGTCCAGATGCTCTGCTCAATGTTTCTCACTACTGAAACTATTTGCCACTCTTCCCCTCAAGTTTCATTTCTCTTGTGAATGCTCAGGATCTACTCTCTATAGGCTTCACAACTTACAGGGAAACGCTAACTGAAGAAAGACTACCTATGTATCCTAACTTACCAATTTGTAAATGAAGATAGATACAGAATGTAGACTGTGCCAGTTAGCTAATTGCTTTTACTTTAAATACATATGAATGGGTTATAATTTTTTTTGGAATGGGGTGAAACTTTGTACAATGGGACATACCTATGTCCCAGGCTTCATTATTTCCCCAAAAGTATCACCAAACTGCCAATTCAACAACCAATTGCTCAGGCCAGGTTTCTGTCCAGTCTTGAGGAACCAGATCAGCCTGTCCCTATGGAACTAAGATGCTATTGCTACTAAAAGCTTTCCAATTCTATTTAAACATAGTGTCCCATAAGTGTTTTTTTTTGGTTGCACATTTTGGGAATACATTGGATACAATAAACATTTTTATTGTCAAAACTCAAAACAGAAATAAGTGAGGCAAAGGGATTGGGACAGTCATATCAAAACTACTTTGGGAAGAGAGTTAGAAAGACGCTGACATTTAGCTGACAAAAAACTTTACTAAGACTCCTCCATGAGCCACTTTGAATTTGCTGTCTCCAATCATAGGATAACTTAATTACAGATATATATATATATATATATAATATACAAATGGCAAGTTCAAAGTCTCAATATTCTTAAAATCTTGGTGTTGTCTTAAACATCGAAAGTATAACATTTGATATAATATTTAATAAGCCATTTCACTCTGATGAGGCTAAGTTTGTGGCAGATCGAGCACTTACAAGGAGGGGATGGGTCCAAGTGCATTTTGGTGAAAACTTTAGGCTTCAAAGAATATTTATAGCCTATCATAAGTATTAGGACATTAATTTATACATATATTGAGCTTAAATAATAAAATGCTCTACTTTCAGGCCATGCACTTCCATAATAGAGGCTTAGAAAACAGCAAAATTTTCAACCGCCTGACATTCTTTCTATTTTGGACTACTACTACTGACATGTCAAGTCTCCCAATTTATCTTGCAGTGATATCATTATTGATAATTAAGGTACAGAGTGGAGTATTTAGACTAAGCTCTTTTGATGAGAGTTTGTTAGCTATAAGTTTGTGATAGTTTCAATTCTTTTGATGAAGAATAAATTGAGTCAGTGGTTGAAAGGAACTGAGTTCAATAGCTGAGGTACATATCAGTACAAACATCTCACTCTTTCCTGCGAATGTTGTGTGTATTTATACCATAGCTTATCAATTATCACATATTTCTAATTATTAATTTACACATTTTGGCCACAAATGTACTAATAATAGCAAGATATTTCCTCACATCCACATGTTGACTGTCTATATCCACTATATATGTGGGTAGCCTCAGTTGCAGTTCATGCCTCTTACAGTGGATTTATAGTGGCATTTTGTTGTATCTATAGAAATGATCATCACTTAACATTATGTAATCTACATTTAATTAATTCTATGACACCATTCCAATAAAATATACAGACTTTTGTGAACTAACTGTTGGTTTTAGAGTTAGTATAAGGCATACATGAATTTATGAGGCTTCCCTTGAAGACTAACAACTGGTTTAACAGACTAGTAATTTTAGAAATTATACTGCCTGTGAAAGTTATGACCTTCTTATCATCAACACTGTCATTCTTGGGATTGTTTTGGTTAATGACGTCATTACATGTTTTGGAGTGTAAGGTTATGTTTTCGATATCAATCTATGACTCACTACAATATAAGACTGATGTGATGCAGGCCACGACACCAGTTGAGAGCTGTGCTGCTGCTGCTATGAACCTGGCACTGCTTTGCCTAATAGGGACCACATCATTGTTCCATTGCTCAAGTGGTATGTTCAATATACATTCATATTTAACAAATTTATGGCTACCATTTTATCCCATTCTGTTTAGTGATGAGTTACTTTGTAACAATTTAGTAGAAATTGCTCTTATCATAAAGAAATCAAGTTCACTTGTTTATGAGGACACACACTAATTGCAGAATATCTCAATCCCTAGCTAGTATATGCTAATTCAAATTGGTGGTAGTAATTCACTATGATTTCATTTTTTTTAATTACTAAAGGGATATAATTGAGTGAATATTTTTCTTATTTGAGATTTAGTGTGCTGATGCAGCAGCCTCTTGTATTACAACTGATTTTTTAATACAACTTAAGGATATTTGGTAGATATTAGTTTGAGCTCGATGAGCAACTGTACCATTCTGATTTACTCGTGTATCTTTATAATCGCAGTAAGTGCAAAATAATATTGCAAATATAATTTACCATTTCACAATGGGTATGCATTGATAGAAATCTTAATGACTCTGAATTTTGTATCCCACATACATCAACACATGCAATTACCTAACAACATGTATAAACTTTAATCTCACGTTTTATGTTGTTATCTTTTAGGCATCAGTGACAGTTGCTGCTCATGTGACAGAATAGAATGTAATTTACTTCAATATTATTATTGGAAATTATTATGTGCTAGAAACACATCACAAGGAAATTCTTAATTTTGTTTACTATTTTCAGATATCCAGAACTGTGAAAGTGCACCAGATAGTGATTGTCAAGGTCAGACTGTTCAAATTTCTAAAGGAACTCAATACAAATGTGTTTTTTTTTTAGGGAGTCCTAATTGCTTTCTCTGTCAAAGAATACGATGTGATAATGTTCCAAGTGAGAGTGTATTGATTAAGTAAAACAATATGAATGTATACAAAGTCAACAAGATTTACACAACTTGAAACAGGATACTTCAGTATTGGCTTATAGAATGACATCTTGTTCATCCTAGCTTCCTTGCAAAATTGCAAATAAAATTTATTTGTAGCGCAGTAACATGCTCTCTCTCTCTATTTGTACTATACCAGAGTTTTTGTACACAATACTATTAAAATGTGGATAGGCTGTTCACTCGCCATTTTTACTGAAGAAAGAATGATCGAGTTTGTACCTTATTATTGAGATTATAATATTCATTCTCATAATCTATTTTCAGGAATTATTAGCAATTGCTCAAGTCAACTAATAACATCAGGTACGAATGTATTATGTAAATTAATATTGTTAACAGTACTTAATATCCTTTTCAGGAAGTGGTATATGTCAAAGAATAAAGGCCAATTACTGTCATGGTTAGAAATAATTATTGTATAAAAATATGCTTGTTACTTAACAAAATTACAGTGGTTATCAATATTTTACAACCTTATTTATTTTCAGGTGGTATCAATGGCTTATGTGAGGGAATAACAACCTTCTGTAACATGTATGGTTAGTTTTATGAAACTGTTACAGGTTATTATAGAAATATCATGTCAGGATGCAGGACTAGTCCTTTCAAAGTAGCTGTATAGGTCTGTCAGGATGCAGGACTAGTCATTTGCACCTTTCATGCATCAGAATTCTTCACTCAACTGTACATCAAGATAACCCTCCCTGGCTTCTGCAGTTTGTATTAATCTATTATTCATGATTTTATGATCAGAAATCTACAATTAATTTTATTATAACAATAATCTATGGTAGTGTGAAAGGCTACACATCTCAAAAAAAAAAAATATTGAAAGCTAGAGTGTGCCATATAAAAATGCTAGGCACTATGTTGTTGAGATTTTATGATCTTCTATTTTATTGACAGTAAAAACCATTTTCAAAATAAAAAATCAGTACGAGCCACAATGCTAGAGTTTAGAATATGACATTAATTATTATGCTAGTAACTTTACAAGTCACAAACTGGCTCAAGATTGTAAATATGCTGTACATTCTACTTTCAGGAGATCGTCACTGCTGTTCATGTGAAAACATTATAATTAGCAGTAAACCATCAGGTCAGTAAATATTATAAGTGCTTTTTTTTCAAATCAGTACTTTCTAAAATAGTGCTTCTTTTTCAGAGTGCTCCTTGTGTCAAATGATAGTATGCAGATATAATCAAGGTAAGATTTCACAAATGTTATATTGCATAAATTAGTGACATAATGGGACAGGAAGTGACAGAGGGGCCAAGTGTAACCTTGCCACTCTCAAGTACAAGCCTATGCATACAGTTGATATGTTAATAAATAGTCTCCATAGAAGCAGTCAACATTGAGTTAGCCTATCATTCAAAAGTGCCAGACTGTTCCAGCAACCTAATTTAATGTTATTAATGAGGAATTCATTACTGAAATTATGCCATTTAAGGTGATTTGAAACAGTCCTGGTCATTTGTTTCAAATTTGTCTATAATCCTATCTAAGTAATGTTCAACTCAACCTTAATATGTTGATGAGGAATAGAGATGGTGGTTGTAAAAAAGCAGAAACAACAATTAATACCTATACCAAAATGTATGTGATATTATAAAGATATAAACCATGTTAAAATGAGCTGGATAAAATGGACATCCTCAGTTACATCACTAAATTGATGTGCTTATCAAAGTTTTATATTTTGTTCTCTATTTTCAGTTTATGATAGTGACTGCACGTGTTCGGTCAAGTGTAATGATAACAATCACGGTTAGAATATTCAATGATGTCCTGTTACACAATCATAATCAAACTTATGAATTGTGCTTTTATTTTTAGGATCCGAACATTACTCTACAACATATTCAATAGCAGGTCAGGGATTAACTTTATTACAATTATCAAGTTCTGACCCTTCATAAATAGTAGAGCGAAACTTTCTCACTTAAAGGGGTCTAGAGAGAACCAAAGGCAAAATGTGAAAAAAGAAAAAAGAAAAATCAACAACTAAGATTATTTTCACATTTTGCCTTTGCTTCTCTCTAGATCCCTTTAAGTGAGAAATTTTCAATCTATTAACTTTATTGTTACACAATAATCATAATCAAACTGAATTGTGCCTTTTATTTTTAGGATCTGAACTTTATTCTACTACATACTCAACAGCAGGTCAGGGATTAACTTTATTGTTACACAATCATAATCAAACTGCTAATTGTGCCTTTTATTATCAGGATCCAACGTTTACTCTACGGCATATTCAACAAAAGGTCAGGCATTAATTGTATATTTTAACAAAACATTAAATAACGTAAGCATTGCTCAGGGGAGGCCATACAATGTGTATGCTCAACTCTATTTTATTAATGGTCTTTATATTCTACTATTATTTTTTACATCTTAATTAACAGTAATTGAAACAAAATAATATAGAATAGCTACTCAGAAATTTTTTTTTCATTTTCATCATGACATCACATCAACATTCTAGAAAAGTAATGAGGCATAAGGTACTAGCTAGCCACTCTTCCCATGAAAGTGAAATCTACATTGTTTTAGCTGTTGTATCTTAATAAACTTCTATAGCACCAATTAAAGGGGCAAGCACATAGGAATAACAGGTGACAAACAACTATTTCTGTGCACTGAAATAAATTCTTTGACAACTGATTTTATTTCTGCTGGACTCTCATTTTATTCCTGCACCCCTGTTGGCTTAGCTTATTGTGATTCCAATTATATCTTATTGAACTTAATAACAGAAGAACACCAATATAATTAAAAATCTTTTATAATCAAATACAACTCTTTGAGCAATTAAGTGGCTAGCATACCAGTGAGTCCCAATAGCTAATTCAATAGGTAATTTTGAGGCAGTAGCAATAAATTGGTTAATATATTTTATATATAGTAATTATTACATGAGCCAGTGTGTGATATGGCAAAATATTGAGTGAAATATCTAGCCACACACTCTGCCTGAGTGTAATAAGTGGTTTATTCTATGCTTGATATCTTCACTGCTGTAGTTTGAACTAGGTTTGATAACAATTGGTGTAAAGGTGGCTGTTAAACTCTCTAGACTCACCACACCCCCAGCTTATATTTTAGCAGCTGCTCCAAATCTGGTTGGGTAGGCTTCACTAGGGTAAGGTAGCTGTAAAAACTGAAAACAAAGTAAGGTAGAGGTTGTTATATAACTACTAGCATATCAGAGGGTAATGAGTGAACCTAAACATTACATTGTGAAGATATCTAGCTTATATATATATATATATATATATATATATATATATATATACACACACACACACATGCAGTAACTTAATGCATGAGTCAGAGTGTGATATGGCAAAATATTTCACTAGCAGGCTAATTTATTTAGCCAGAGGCAAGTGAAAATAAAGCCTAAGAGTATCTAGCCATATCACTCTGACAGAGTTTAATAAGTGGTTTATTCCATGCTAGATATCTTCACTGAAAGTAGTTTGCATTAGGGCCTGTAAAACTTTCTGGGGGCTCCTCACACCCCCAGCTGATATTATAGCAGCTGCTCTAATCTGGTTGGGTTGGCTTAACAAATGGAAAGTAGCTGTAAAAACCCTGAAAATGTAAGCCCAGCTCAGTTGCTATAACTACTAAGGTAATGAGCTTGGCAGTGAAATAACACCATGTGATTACTTAAGCTATCTCCTGTCACATACCTAAAAGTAACACTGTGAAGATATCTAGAGTAGAATACATATTTATTCCACAGCTAGTTATCTTTACAATGTTATTATGAGGTAAGTGACCTTGAGTTACTCACAAATTAGAGAAATTCAGGTTATCTGATATCTCACACTAGCATTAGCAAGTTTATTACCCTAATAGTAATAACAACTGGCCTGGCTTACCTGTTTTCTGGGTTTTTACAGGCTATCTTCCTCTAGTGAAGCATACCCAGCCAGGTTAGAGCAGCTGCTACAATATCAGCTGTGAGAGTGTGGAGCCCCTAGTGAGTTTTATGCCAACTATTATATCAAGAGTTGCTAACCCTAGTGCAAAACTACTTCAGTAAAGCTATCTAGCATGGAATAAACCTAATTACACCCTTCAGGGTGATATGGCAACATTTTTTACTCTCGGGCCATTTTCACTTACCTCTGGCTCGTAAAAATATATTAGCCTGCTCGTGAAATATTTCACCATAGCACACTCTGACTCATGTAATTAGTACTAAATATAATTATATATTAACATTATATATTTACCTGGTGTATGTTTTCATTATGTGAATTATATAGGTGAATATAGTTTAATTTCACGAACTGATTTAATCTTGTGACAAATACCTAGTATAACTACAATTCAATCTACTAATATTTGAATGGAATGTGGGAGTGTGTAACTAGTACTAAGGGTAGGATAACATATCTCAGTCAGGAGTGCACTAGCTAGATAGAATAATACACAGTAGCATTAATTACAAGAAAGTTGTGAAGTATCATAACGGTGTGGCACTATAAAGGAGCTTTACTATTTCTCTCAAGAATTCATTTTCTCATATCTTCAATTATGAATTAAATGAAGAAGTTACCAGTGTAGAGACAACTTCCAGTATGATCATACCTACGACTACTTCAATATTCTCAACATATTCAACTTCAGCAAATCTGAATACTCCAACCATGGAAGAAGGAAAAATGACCACTCCGGGGCTAGATCAATCTGGGTCTAATCCACTGGTAGCAGTCACAGTAGCTATTACACTCATTGCCATAATATTAACATGTGCAGTCATCCTTCTCATTGTATTCATATTATATAAAAAGAGAAGTAAGAAAACTCGTACACTTCCTCTTCATGTGAATTCATCACGTGTGAATTCCGAGACAAATATTTATGAAGAAGTCAACAGAAACTTTTCACAGACTGCAGTAGAAGTCAGTGCAGATAGAAGCACACAAATGGTATCAATACCTCCTATGATAGTGGATGAACAGAGGAGACAAGATGGTGGCAGTAACTCCAACATTATTAAAGATTCAGACTATGCAGTTGTATCAGATGAATTAGTTGGTAACATTCAAACCAATATCACTTCGGGAACAGTGAACGAAGAAATTGAATCTGAATATGCTCTACTTGAAGAAGACAATTACAACTCTACTAATGTTACCCGTATGTCTAATCATCTTGTAGACACACTGAACAGCAATGGAGCAGAAGAGAGTGTTCAGGTTCAAGGCGAATGTCCGATATACAGTGTCGTAAATAAGAATTTATACAGTGTGGTAGATAAAAAGCGCAGAGTAAGCACATCAAGTGAGAGTTCCAATGGTAGTGTTCAAGATTGACGAAGAATACTGAAATGATACTTGATGAATTTTATTTGTACATTTGTTCAGACTCACTGCTACATTATCATTAACATATTTAATTACAATAGTTGTGAAAATAATCTTTTTTATAG
>WLWD01004438.1_pt1 | contig 26826 bp, 14 predicted proteins | sample 6712731 | NCBI WGS metagenome assembly WLWD01 (sample SAMN12718690, study PRJNA576275) | sponge metagenome | isolation source: marine sponge | host: Mycale hentscheli | place: New Zealand: South Island, Marlborough, Capsize Point | collected 2014-11-01 | reverse complement strand
CAGAAAATCGACCATTTGCAAAAAAAAATGAAAATTCATTTTTTAGCTTCAGTAAGCCCAAAATTTATCAGGAAGTACGATGAGCCCTTAAGCGTTTTTCTCCGACGCTTCTCCGCAAAGATAAACACTACACGCGTTTTCACCAATTAACCGTTCGTTTTTACGAGAAAAATCACTTTACAGCAAGACGCCTAAAGTCCGTAAATTTCTCCGTGTCACGGTTACGCCCACATTTGCCGGGGAAAAAATGGCCGTTTGTTTACTCAAACCACGTTCTCTATAGATTTCTAGCCTTTTGGCCTTCTTGTTCACTAACTGGATATGTTGTAGCGCAAGCTTTCAGCGCCCAGAAGGTTTGTAGCGTTAGCTATTCTCTCTGCCATTTTGGTCGACACTATTAGGCTGGAGCTATTTCGCGGGAGTTGTTATGGTGACTCTGTGATGACGTTTTTTTATAAGTTCGTTCACGGACCGCTTCAAAAGACAAAGTAAGTTTAGTGTATAAAAACGCTATCTACTAACGCTGAAATTTTGCACAGAAGTCGAAAAACCCTTGTACTTACCCCTGTTAAATTTTTTAAAAAATCCAGAAAAAAAATTTTTTTCGGCTTTTTTCGGCTTTACGCGTTTCAATAATTTATTGCAAATGGTCGATTTTCACGGAGCGGGTCACATATATGGTATAACATCAACAACAACAATTTATAAGAAATTTACCAGTGGCTCTTGATAACCAACAGGCGGCAAATCTTGCTCAGCCAGACAACAAGCAGCACTTCGCAGATAAAAAAATGGCAGTTTTTGAATTCATGTCTAGTATAGGGTCTTCAATGTCATAGTAACCAGATGCAGCAATTTTAGTGACTTAATTTTGGGGTACAATCTAACGAGGTGAATTCTCACATGAACACTTTTAAACAACAATAACAGAGGCCTCAGAGCTTCCCTTTACCTGATCGTCTTCCTACACCACTGTTAGGAAGCAAACAACACTGTTGTTACAACAATATAATAAAGCTGCTGGAACTATCTCACAATTTGGAGTCAATTTTGAAATAAGACTTGCTTAATGCTGTAGCACCAGAAGAAACTGTGGGTCAAGACTAAAACACCGTGTTTTTAGGATAAAAAAACCCAAACGTTTTAGGGGCACTATGTAGAACATATACCCGATTTTTAATTGTCCACCCCTTACGGCACTCTCCTACCAGAGTAATACTAACTTCTGTGGTACCAAACTTAAACAATTCTGACTACCTCTAGTACCAGTAACTCTTGAATAAGCTCTCAGCTACAAAAAAAAGCCAATGTTATTTTCGCAATTTTAACTAACATACTACTTACCTCATTTCCTGTATATGTATTTTCTGTAGTATCAAATTAAATCAATTTATCTTGTTACCTCATTTTTTGAGTAATGCTAATTTCTGTAGTATAGTATCAAATTTAAACTATTATTGTTATCTTAATTTACCAGTCACTTTTGACTACAAGTGTTCTGTTCCAAACGCCGGAGTTATTTTGAAATTTAGCTAACAAATATGGAATTAGCTATGTACTTACCTCAGCTTACCCTGAGTAGTGGTAGTCACCTTAGCTTTAATATTAAGAAATTTTGACCACTAGTGGTTCTTGTCAACCAACAATCAGCACTTCGCAGCCCCCCCCCCCCAAATTGGCCAAGTTTTGAAATTACATCTGGTAAAGTGTCTTTATTGCCATAGTAAGTGATTGCAGCAACTTTTTTGTGACTTGAAAAGCAAGCATTTTTGCAGAAATTCTCTCACAGTTTGGATTTTGAGTTTAAAGTAAGACTTGCTTAATGCTGTGGTATCCGGAGAAACTGGGGTCAAGCCTGAAAGGCCGTGTCTTTAGGAGAAAAAAGTCCTGCATGAGCATTTAAGTAGCATAGGAACCATCCATACATACATATTACTGGTGATATGCGTCGGCACAAATGGCGAGTGAGCCTCCCTAGTTAGGCTACATTAAACTACAGTGTTGTTGATTGATTTTTCCTGACATTCCAGCCGGTCAAGTTTTTAAATTACGCAGTACGGTAAAGACCTTTCAATGCCATAATAACCACTGTTCGCAACTAAACAAACAAAGAATAATCGCAGACGTTTCTAAGGAATTACCACACAGGTTTGCACCTAACTCTATAATTATTAACCGATTACTTCCGGAATTAATTACTGCCGCGGGGCGCCGTAAAACGGAATTCTTTTTTGGACGCGGTCGCGGTCGACCCTTCTAGAAGGAGTTACTTGAAAGCTACAGCAGCTAACTACAAATTATTATCTATTATCAATCTTACTTGGTTGTACTTTAACCACAAAGACTCCAGGCTAGGCTACCTCAGTCCAAACAGTTGTAATAAAACCAAACTGAAGCTGCTTTTCTCTGGCCGCGTTTATGCGCCTATCGGAACTACCGGTTTATAGTTTGTGGTCGCGTATACGCGCCTATCGGAACTAATCGGTTGACATGCTTACTGATGTAGTATTCAGAAAAGCAGTGTAAAGGCAACTAATATGTATTTTCTTGTCTAATGTTTACTTTATGCTATTCTTTAGCTAAGCAGTAGCTGTACACAAATAGGCTATTTCACTGGTCATACCAACACAAAGCTAGCCTTCGTAGTTACACTATTGGACAATGGATTTTCAAGTAAGCAACAACACTGTTATGTAAGGCGTATAAATGCAACAAATGGTGCATTAACTTCACAGCCACTCATTGAATAGAAATGAACTCCAGTAAAGTTTGTTAGTTTTAACTGTACTCGCAAAAGAGAATCCAACGTGGTAAATAATTCAGTTCCATTGGATGATACGGGTAATGATCAATAAACCAGAAGATTCTGTTCAGTAAAATTTGGGACAGGGTCGAACACCTAACTAACACGAAAATATGTGACGGTCAAAGTACAAATGACATGCATACATCTTTCATTGGCAAGTGAGTGAAGCAAGCAAGACACTATAAGGGGTAACACAATTGAAATCGGGAATATTTGTTTATTTATAATATATAATTATATGTGTGTACCTACGTATGTTATTTTGTACTTTGACTCTGACATTTTTGTGTTTGCTTCATGGTCTACCCCTTCCCATACCTCTACTATACAGAATCTTTTCGCATAGCGATCCCGTATCATTCATGGAAACTAAATTATTAATCCTTTCGTATTAGGCTGTTTCTGAATACCACAAGATGAACTTAGGTCTTAAAAAATTACTGTTATATTCAACACTGTGCAGTAATTCTTTAGAACTTCTTGTTTTTTGCAAGTCACAAAATTTTATTGCGAAAGGCTACTATGGTATTGAAACCCTTTACCTGTATTAGCACACGACAATCAGGCAAAGCTATACAAACTCGGCCAAACTATCATGCAAAAGCTACTAACAAAAACAAAAGGAAAAGACAAAAATATCTTCAGACTTAAACACACTGACTAAGGCCTATAGGACATCACTGACACCTCATATGCTCATCGAATAAATAATTAACATATATAAACACTTGAATTCTTATACTTTCAGTAGCAAATTTGATAGTATGTTAACATTATACTCCACTCAAATAATTGATCACAATAAGCAAGAGTGCTATTTGATGTGGATGTATTGTAAGTTACAAGCCAAGCAAATTAAGATTTATTAATATAAGCAAGATCAGGCACCAGATATGGGCGAAGTACTTTGGTACTCGTGCTTAAATGCACTTAAGTACATCTCATATATTGAGCTAAAATACTCAAATATCGTACTGTATTTTTTAGCTCTTTCCATTTTTACAAATACTTACCAATATTTATTGACTTCTTAAGGTACTCTTCCCCGTGGAATCACTTCTAAATGGCCATTGACATGCATACTGTGTTTATCCTATCAATATGTATACACTTCAGTTGGTACTTAACTACAAGATTAATGTACTCATTTGTATTCAAGTACCCATTGCGAACTTTAAGTATTAGTACTCATGCCCACTCATTACAAATTTACAAGCATTTTAATACTTCTTAAGGTACTTCGCCCGATGTCTGGCTGGCACATGTACTGGCCAGTAAACAACAGTAGAGATAAGTAAAAGTGATGTACTTAATAACTAGTGATAATCTATCACAAATTTTGCATGCAATTGGCATGTATAAAATGTTTATTGTCTCTTCTCAGAATTAGGGAAAAGAATACTTCTGCTATTCATTAATTTATCATTGCAAGTATATAAGGAGGGTACTTCTACTATAGCAAGTGCGAGGAAACATGAATTGTTATTTAGTGCTGAGCATAGTAGTATATGCCAGTTTAATAGTGAATACAGATTCATTGCAGTCTTCATGGATTGAGACAGCTTATGTCAGTGAGACAGATTCACAAGAAAATAAAGAGATTGTGAAATTAATACTTAATTCTCTATTGAACACAAACAAAAGTTTAGCTGCTATAAAACATATATTCAATAAAGTTCCAGATATTACAGTATGTGCTGCAGTAAGCTATCAAGTGACATTTACTGAACAGGATAATTGTACCGCTAGTGACGTCCAGTGTGAAAGTGGGTATAACTCTACTCAGATATGGACTCAATTTGATCCACAGCCCTATTCTGGCCGATTACTTTATTATATACTTACTACTTGGAAAACCGTACCAGGATTTGACTGGGATGAAGCATGTGTATCACTAAATTATAGTATTGAAGTAGATTTGCCATTAATTCCTCACATTTCTTCTGGAAACTTGGATTTAATTTTTTCTTACGTAACAACATTGGTAAGTTGCATAGCTACTATCATTACTAAAAATGGTTGGTTATTATTAATACATTATAAATATGAGTTAATAACCAAACTCTTTAAAACACATATGATTATGGTCAGCACTACAAAAAGATTATTGCTCCTATTTTTTAAATGTGTTCTGTTAAAGGTTATTCGATATGTATAATGTTCATAAAGTAACTGTGGAATGAATATTATTATTACCTACAGTAAGCAGAAAGTAATCTTCTCCATTGTTTCCTGCTCCTATCTCTTTCTTCTTGAGCCATCTCAGTTTTTCATAATTCTCTCTTCAGCTTATGGATACCCTTACCCTCCTTTGTAATCTCGCCTGCTCTTCAGTATCTCTGTCCTTTATATGTATTTTCTTTCATTACTTTGTTGAAGTAGTTACACCTATAAGCCTTTTCTCACCTGCTTCTTTTTTCTTGATCTTGCGTTCTTTTGCTTTTCTGCCTTCCTTCTAAACTTGATTTATGGTTAATTATGGTAAGTTACTGTATGAGAAACCTCTTTTCCAACTCAGTTCGCAAATAAGTAACATACTAGTTGAGTAAAAAATATGAATATTTTATGGATGGTCACGCCCTACCAGAGAAATGTCCATGTTAAGATGTTCTGGACTTAAAATGGTTATCTCTGAGATCCCACCGCTTACTCAAATTGTAACAGGAGACAGTCAAGCCCCAACAACCACAAGTTAGATAGTTTAATAAAGACACAAGTAATAAAATGATTTACAAGAAAGCAATTATGAAAAAGTAATGCACTATTTGTCATAATTATAAAGCATGCGCAACAGTATTGTACTTACTTGAAAATCTATTGTCCAATAGTCTAAGCATAAATGCAAGTCTTGCATTAGTCCTAGTGAACAAGTGTGTGAAAGTGTTGTGGGCAACAGCTACTACATAGCTTAAGAATAGCACAAAGTAAACATTTAAGAATTCTTTATCCATTTGATTAGGTTCTGTCTGACACATCTGACTTGGTGGGATGAATGGCTTACAAACTTAGGAGTTCATTTTAAATTTGAATTAGCAGCATGCTAATTGTCTTGGCTAATGTGCTGTTTGTCATAGTTTTTAGCCCTATCAAAAGTATTGTTCAAATTTGACAATCAATCGTCAAATAGTCAAAGTCACAAAGTATGTCTTGTGTTGATATATCCAGTAAACAAGTGTGTGAAAGTGTAGAGTGTTACAGCTGCCTTTACACAGCTTTTTGGCTACTGCTGTAGTAAGAACTATAAAATGTGCTGTAATTCCTTAAAAATGCAAAAAAAAATTTTTTCCAAGTTATATATAGTTGAGGCAGTGATGGTTACCATGCGCTGTTTAATAACTCGCTCCATTTTAAGTAGCTAGAGTGCCTTTAGTTAGGAACACAAGTCATTAGATGAAGCTATCACTACTATAATCAATGGCTACAATAGGTACTTGTTGTTACTATTAAGACTAAATAGACTGAATGATACCTTCTAAAACTAGATGAACAGGATCGTAAGGCTATCTAAATAAATGTAGCCTTCTGTTACTTTTGTATAAGACTTTGTAATCAACTTCAACTTTTATCATATTCTACCTTGTGTGAAATACTTACGCATAGTGGCTCGCTTGCCATTTGTGCTGGAGCACTTCACTAAAAAGTAAACAGTGATTGGCGAGCATGCGAAGCGAGTGAGACATATCGACTTTTTAAATTACTTATATACGGTAAGGGGGATTTGATTCATTGCTGTAGTAACCACTCCCTACAACTCTTTGAATTAAAAAATAAAGCAACAAAAAACAAGTCGCACTATTTAAACATTTTCTTTGTGATATTAGTTGTAACGCACAATATTTTCACACAACTGAACATACCTACACAAGACTTAATATTCGTGAGAAGTCTTGTGGTCAATGAATTTTCAAGTAAATACTGTTGCATGGGGCTTATAACTATGACAAATAGTGTATTAATTTACCACAGCCACTACCTCGAATAGAAATGGAACACCAGTAAGTTTTGGTGATTTAACTGCACCCACAAAAGAATTCAAAGCAGTGAACAATTCAAATTCTAGGGTGATACGGGTAATGATCACTAAATCAGAAGAATCTGTTAAGTGAAATTTGGGAACGGGTTGAAAGCAGAGCTAACACAAAAATATGCAAGGGTCAAAGTACAAAATGACATACATACATCCACTCACATATATACTCTAGTGGTGTGCTTGAGCACAAATGGCGAGCGAGCCTGATAGTTAGGTAACATAAAATGTTACTATGTTTAAGCTTACTTCATGCAAACACTCAGCAAACAAATACAAAATCACTCTCTTACCTGATTAATGGTAACTTTTGTAGTATCAAACATCAACCATTCTGATAATCTCAATCACCAGTAACTCTTGAACAAGCTCTCAGCTACGATAAAAAAAAAACCACTGTTATTATTTGTAATTTTAGCCAACAAATATGGAATTACTACTTACATCATTCTTGAGTATTGATAACTTCTGTAGTATCAAATTGAAGTTACTTTGACCATCTGAATTACCTTGAATTCTTGACAACAAGCTCTCACCTACAAAAACAAAAGGCAATCAATTTTAGTACACAAATACAAAATTACTTTCTTATCTCATTTTCTTGAGCAGTGGTAATTTTGTAGTACCAAATTTGAGGCCAATCTGACTATTTGATATTTACCAGTTACTGTTGACAAGATCTAGATACAAAAAAAGAAAGGCAGAGTAATTTGCATATTTAGCTAAAAATCTGAATTGGTACTTATATCGCTTCCCTCAGAGAAGTAGAGCTTCTCTAGCATTAATACTACGGCATTATGACTCCAACGCTCTTGACAACCAACAACCGGCACTCCGTTATCACCCATTAAAAACGGCGAAATTTTTAGTTTGAAATAATTACGTCTTGGAAAAAAGGTCTTCCAATGCCATAGTAACCGGTCGAAATCAATTTTTGGTCTGAAAACAAGGAGTTTAGCAGGACTTTCTCATATTGGAGTTAAGATAAAGTAAGGTGTGCTTATGCTTGTTTTGGTAGTTTCAGAATAAACTGGGTCAAGCCTAAATAGCCGTGTTTTTAGGAGAAAAAAGTTCCCCGCGCGCGCATTTAAAGAGCATACGTACCTTCCATACATACATACATATATACTAGTGGTGTGCTTGAGCACAAATGGCGAGCGAGCCTGATAGTTAGGTAACATAAAATGTTACTATGTTTTAGCTTACATCATGCAAACACAATATTAGCAGTTATGACATTTGATTTCAGCAAACAAATACCAAATCACTCTCTTACCTGACTAATGGTAACTTTTGTAGTATCAAACATCAACCATTCTGATAATCTCAATCACCAGTAACGATAAAAAATAAACCAGTGTTATTATTTGTAATTTTAGCCAACAAATATGGAATTACTACTTACATCATTTTTGAGTATTGATAACTTCTGTAGTATCAAATTGAAGTTACTTTGATCATCTGAATTACCTTGAATTCTTGACAACAAGCTCTCACCTACAAAAACAAAAGACAATCAATTTTAGCACACAAATACAAAATTACTTTCTAACCTCATTTTCTTGAGCAGTGGTAACTTTTGTAGTACCAAATTTGAGCCAATCTGACTATTTGAATTTACCAGTCACTGTTGACAAGCTCTTAGCTACAAAAAAGAAAGGCCAGAGTTAATTTTGCATATTTAGCTAACAAATATGGAATTGCGTACTTATCTCAGATTCCCTCGAGAAGTAGTAGCTTCCTTAGCATTAAACTACGGCATTCTGACTACCAACGGCTCTTGACAACCAACAACCGGCACTCTGTATCCCCCCATAAAACGGCGAAGTTTTGAAATTAAGTCTGGAAAAGGGTCTTCAATGCCATAGTAACCTGTCGAATCAATTTTTTGTTTCTTGAAAAGCAAGCGTTTTCGCCTGAATTTGCTCACACTTCTGCGCTTAAGTATAAAGTAAGGCTTGCTTAATGCTGTAGTTTCAGAATAAACTGGGTCAAGCCTAAAAAGCCGTCTTTTTTGGAGAAAGTTTCCCGCGCGCGCGTTTAAAGAGCATACGTACCATCCATACATACATACATATTATATATATATAACATATACCCGATTTTGCATTATCCACCCCTAATACTGTCTCGCTCGCTTCGCTCGCTCGCCAACTAATGGTGTGCTTGAGCACAAATGGCGAGCGAGCCTGCCTAGTTAGGTAACATAAAACTACAATATTGTTACTATGTTTTAGCTTAGTTCATGCAAACACTATAATAGCAGTTATGATCTTTTATTTCTGCAAACAAATACAAAATCACTCTCTTACCTGATTAATGATAACTTTTGTATTATCAAACATTAGCCATTCTGATAACCTCAATTACCAGTAACTCTTGAACAAATTCTCAGCTATAATAAAAAATAATCAGTGGTAATATAAGCCAATAAATATGGAATTACTACTTACCTCAATTTCCTGAGTATTGATAACTTCTGTAGTATCAAATTTGAGTTATTTTGACTATCTGAAATACCGTGAATTATTGACCACCAGCTCTCAGTTACAAAAACAAAAGTCCATCAATTTTAGCACACAAAATACAAAATTACTTTCTTACCTCATTTTCTTGAGCAGTGGTAACTTTTATAGTATCAAATTTAAGCCATTCTGACTATTTGAATTTACCAGTCACTGTTGACAAGCTCTTAGCTACATAAAAGAAAGGCCAGCTTTGAAATGTTTTGCGGGTGCAGTTAAAACTCAAAAAGTTATGGGAGCTCCATTTCCACCACCACTAACTCGAATAGAAATGGAGCTCCCATAAGTTTTTGAGTTTAAACTGCACCCGCAAAACATTTCAGAGCGGTAAATAATTCAATTTTCTAAGGTGATAAGGGTAATGATCGCTAAACCGGGGGATTCTGTTTAGTGAGGTTTGGGACAAGGTCGAACACAGAGCAAACACAAAAATACGCGTAATTTAGTAATTTTAGCCAACAAAATATGGAATTACTACTTACCTCTACACTGTAAACCAAAAGGTGTGTAGTTCACACCAAATTAAGCATGAATCACTTGTAACAATAGTCACACCAAAATATGGTGTGATGCACACACCTCATCGTTTGGGTGTGAAGTACACACCAAATTTAGCATGAATTCTCACCACAATCACTATGAACTCATACTTACATTAATGCTGAATTATTTTAAGTTACATTGATTCTAGTAATACATATCAACATTTTTTTTCCAAAAAGAGATTGGTGTAATCTCAGATCTCAATAATCAGACGACTAAAATCTTAGTCAACTCTCTTATCTAGCACACAAGTGTACAAAACATTTATAAGGTAGATTACAATGATAATAGCATTGGTTTTTAACTGCACATGAATATAATTAATGTTCGGTAAAGGGTCCATGCTATTCCATTGAGTGTGAATTTCACACTAGGAAGAAAGTGTGAAGGACACACTATGCATAGGTGGTGGGCATTCACACCACCAGTTTGGTGTGAATTTGGTGGGTTTTCACGCTATAATTTTTACAGTGTATTTCCTGAGTATTGATAACTTCTGTAGTATCAAATTTAAGTTACATTGACTATCTGAATTACCTCGAATTCTTGACAACAAGCTCTCAGCTACAAAAACAAAAGACAATCAATTTTAGCACACAAATACAAAATTACTTTCTAACCTCATTTTCTTGAGCAGTGGTAACTTTTGTAGTACCAAATTTGAGCCAATCTGACTATTTGAAGTTACCAGTCACTGTTGACAAGCTCTTAGTTACAAAAAAGAAAGGCCAGAGTTAATGTTGCATATTTAGCTAACAAAATAGTGAATTACCTACTTACCTCAGCTTCCCTCGAGTAGTAATAGGTTCCTTAGCATTAATACTACGGCATTCTGACTACCAATGGGTCTTGACAACCAACAATCGGCACTCCGTATCCCCCATAAAACGGCGAAGTTTTGAAATGAAGTCTGGAAAAAGGTCTTCAATGCCATAGTAACCGGTCGAATCAACTTTTTGTTTCTTCAAAAGCAAGCGTTTTCGCAGGAATTTTCTCACACTTCGGAGCTTAAGTATTAAGTGTGGCTTGCTTCATGCTGTAGTTTCAGAATGAACTTGGTCAAGCCTAAAAAGCCATGTTTTTTGGAGAAAATAAGTTCCCCACGCGCATTTAAAGGGCATACGTACCATCCATACACATAAATAACATATACCCAATTTTGCATTATCCACCCCTAATAATGTCTCACTCGCTCCGCTCGCTCGCCAACTAGTGATATGCTTGAGCACAAATAGTGAGCGATAGGTACATAAAACTGCAGTATTGCCACTACATAATTATTATTAAGCTTAGTTCAATTAAAAACAGTAGTATAATAGCAGATGAACATTAATAGCTAGAAATGCAAAATTACTCACTTACGTGATGGTAACCTCTGTAAACTTAAGCCATTCTGACTACCTCAATTACCAGTAACTCTTGAACAAGCTCTCAGCTACAAAGATTAATAGGCCAGTGTTATTTTTGTAATTCAGATAATATGGAGTTACTACTTACTTAAATTTCCTGAGTATTGGTACTTTCTGTAGTATCACATTGAAGCCATCTGAATTACTGGTAATTCTTGACTACATGTTCAAAGCTACAAAAACAAAAGACCTTAATTTTAGCAATCAAAATAATAAAACTTCTTACCTCATATTCTTGAGTAGTGGTAACTTCTGGGTCTTGACAACCAACAATTGACACTTTGTAACCTCCCACAACGTGAGAAATTTTGAAAAGTAAGTCTGGTAAAGGGTCTTATAGACGCCAAATATAGGTGGGGACGTACGTAAAAACTTACTGGAGTTCCATGGCGATTGTAAGTTAATACGCTATTAGTCTGTAGTTATACGCCCTCAACAGTATTTATTTGAAAATTTAGTGTTCACTAGACTAACTATGAAAGTAAGTCTTGCATAGGTATGTTTAGTTGTGTTATAGTATTGTGGCTATAAGAATATCACAAAGAGTAAGTTATAACGTGACTTGTATTTTGTGGCTATTTTTCATTCCAACAGTTGGTTGGAGTGGTCCCTTGTACCATATTCACGTAATATATAACTTTTCTTAGTAGCTTGAGTGTCAGAATTTAAAATCGATCGTTTGACAATAGTGTAGTGTTAGGCTCACTAGCCATTTGTGCTCATGCACATCACTAATTGTTTAATACGCTGTTTGAGGGAATGAACAACTGCACATCACTAATTGTAAATACGCAGTTTGAGGAAATGAAGTTCAACTATATCCTGATGTGTACACATTCGACTCAAGGCATTCTTAGCAGACTAGGACATTTTATTTTTTATTTCTATTATGTACTTTAGCAAAAAATGAAATTTTAAAGCTTTAAGGATTTACTATTATGCAAAATAGTATATTTGTGTGCACAGTGGAGAGCTAAAAATTTGGACTTACGTTACCAGCTGTACTACTGTAAAACTAAATTTCTGAAGATTCATATAACTAGCTGCTACGGTTAATCAGAATACATGGCTTATTTACCTTCTAGTTGCTGGATTCTGCTGAATCTCGCGCTGTAAAAAATTGAGCGGGCAGATGCTCAATAGTCAAGCATAACACAGGACTTAAAAGAGTTAATAATAAGTCATCATGACAACATTCCAACCTTGTTTGAGTAGCTTTAGTTTTAGTACATGAATGTATACACACATGTACACCACCTTAATGCTTGTATTTAATGTAGATGCCTCCTATATCACAAGACATAAATGTTATTCCACCGTTTGATGAAGGTGCAGCAAAAGGATATGCGAATACAACTATCAGCACGGACTTGTTAGTTATTGGAATTATTTATAGTTATGTTGTAGTCCTGTTGGTAATTCATGTGAGTGTTACTGCTCAGAAATTCCTAAGCAAGAAAATAAATCCTACAGAAAAAGGAAAATCCCGGTTGTATTTCCAATACTGGTCAGTAATATCACTGGGAATAATTCTGATATGTAATGTATCATTTCCTTCCCAACTTTTTATTGTTATTATTGTTACTTCAATTTCTACTTCTCTTTGTAATTATTTGGTACTGTTTATTCTTTTTGGTATATGTAAGAGAAATTCATCATATTTTCTTAGATCTTTTCATAGCTCTCCAGCAACTATGTTATCCTTCATCCCATGTGATATTTTATGTGGATTGTATAGTCATGCCATAATTAGTTGTCTTCTTTACATCTTGGCATATGCCATACCCAATATCATTGTTGTGTACTATTTATATCCAGTAAGCACAATAAAGCGACTTTCATTTATAATTAGTGGACTTTTCTCAATTGTAACATTGACTGCATATTTCATATATCTTCTGGAAAAAACAGTTGAAGTGTTACAATATATGGGTAAAAAGCCACTTTCTATTTCATGTTGCAAAAAATGCAAAAGAGACAAAGATTATTATCATTTTAGTTATTATGCTAAAGAAATTTTGGCTGACGCCAAAGAGAATATTCGTAGTGGATATCCTAGACGCATTGTTGTACAATTAACCTGTATTTTCCTCTTTCTTGAAATCACCCTATTGGCTGGTGTAATAACTATATATTGTTTTGTGCAATTAGTGCTAGCTAAGCTAGTGTTTGATAGAGCTAATAGCCTTGCTTCTGATAATGGCATCCTTATTGCATTTATTCCAACTATTCTAATGACTGTAATTTCTGGTGCTGCAACAGGAATTTTCAAAAAATTTGACATTTTCAAAAATAAATATAAAAATAAAATCGATCAACTATTAAATGACCATCAAGTACAAGAAGATCGTCCTAGGGGAAAACAACGACAGGAAAGTCAACAGCGACTAATAAAAAATTATTCAGAGTTGGATGAATTAATTAGTTTGATAAAGGAAGAGGAGGAACAGAATTTTAATACACCCCAACGACATTATGGAGCTATTTTGAATTCTTCTGTAGAGTATGAAGCATTGCCATCTAGTTCACAACTGACAACCAATGTGGGAGTGCAATGTGATATATCTATTGAAATTCCTAAATTGGAATTACATGAAACTGCACAAAAAGAATGAAATGCTGAGATTGGATAGTGAAACAATGTCACTTAAATACTGTTATTTTTAGATACATTAATTAGTGTATATTTGTGGTTCTTTGTTTTTGTATAAATACCTTTGCCAATTCCTGTTTTACTGAGTGGAGTTCTAATCTTGTATAAAGTTGCAATTACATGTAAATTAACTATTATAAAATATATTATTATTATAACTGTTATCCCAAGTTATTTCATTTTCTGGCGACGAGGATGGGATTTCAGTATGGGTGACGATAGAGCTCCAATAAGATTTCAGTACATACCGTGATGAGGTCCGATGGGATTTCAGTATGTACAAAGATAAAGCTCCGATCGTGCAGCAAGTTGCTGCAATTAGGAGGTAGTCTGGCGTCGCAGACCCTTACCTTTCCTTGTAATAGTGGGAGGGGAGGAATGGAAGGGTCTGGTAATCCTAGCACTAACGACTTGACCGGTGTCGCAGGACCACAGCTCCGCACGACAATTCCTCCCCCGGTGTCAAGTAAATTTGAGTATCCCCAAATATGGGTGTCCCGGGTACCTACATTTACGAAAAAATGGGTGCCCCCATACCCGTACTTCCAGAAATATAGGTACCCCCGTACCTATATTTACGGGAAATAGTATCCCTGCGGAAATATGGGTATCCCCTTTTATTAAACTGGTTACTGAGGAGTGGAGCGAGCGGGTTGAAGTGGCAGAGCAGAGGAGGAATGGGTATAGTTTAAACCCACCAGTGAGTTAGCCTTCTGTGTAGTATGTTGGTTCGCGCGTTTTTTAAAGCTACTTTCTACAAGCAAACCTATACATAGGAGGAATGGGCAAAGCTTAAACCAGTGAGTTAGCCTTCTAAGAGCGCTTAAAATGAGGGCAATTATCTTTAATTGTATACTAAAACTAGATTAGCTAGCTAGATAAAATATGCTACTTATGTAATATAGTGTGCTTACGGCAGTTCCTTTTTTTTTACCAATAATATTATGCTCATAAATGATTTATATTTTATTTGCATTGTTTTACCCAAATTTCTTCATGCATTGTCCCAAAATTCACCTTTTATTTTTTCTAATAAAGTACCAATATTTACCATTAGATTGTAATTGACAAAAAAAATCTCACTAGCTACTAGGGGTGTGCTAAATGGCACAAATGGTATGTGAGATCTTAGTTTCAATTAGCTATTTTTGTATTTATATATTTTGTTCTTCTATGATGACACTGACTTGATTATTTATAAGCAAGCTTAGCTATGTGTAGCTATATCATTTATTCCTTGGAAACTAATTTAGTGGAATTAACTTTTCTGGCTGCGGCAAAATGCATACAATTATAAACTTTGCAGCTCTTTTTTTTTTAAAGCCAGTTTCCCCTTTTCCCTGCAAACAGATTGTGAAAAAGCCTATTTTCCCTTTCCCTGAAAATTATTTTTTCCCTCTCTTGTTTAAGTTGATCTCTTATTGAAATGAAACCTTCAGCTCTTAGATTGTCTTCCACTCTCTCATTCCTTTTGTCTGAACTGAAGCGGAAGGTGGTTTTTTAAATGTTCAATCCAGACTGTGTTAAAGTTTGACAGTGATAGAAACCAAACCACTCTTTTGCTGAATGTGTGTGTGTATTCCATCATATAAAAGGTAGGGTGAGAGTAAATGAGGCAGACTGACATGTTAGGACATTTAAAACTAAAATGCAAAGTATGATCTTATAGCATATTATTATATGATACAAGCATTGCTTAGCAAGATCTAATGTATATTTTTTCAAGTTTCTCTCAACATAATTATTATAGAAATATGATGTAGTAATGTAAAATATAGCTAACTAGCTGGGTGACACAAAGATACCAGTAGTAATAATTAAAATCAAACCTTTACAAGTTTCATGCCTATACGAGCTACAAAATCAATGGTTCAGTTCAAAATGCATTACAGACACCTACTACAACAGTAGTTTTTGGCATCATACAACTCCAAATCGATGTCATCACATTGTGAATGATACCATTCTTTACATATGGAACACTTGACTAATGGACCCTTCACTGTATCAGCTTTATCCCAAGGTAGGCGACAAGTACAAAACACTGGCACCATTTTCATGGACTTGATTATACTCTTCATGTTTTTTCGCCGACAACGTGTTGATACTGGAAACATATCTATTTTCTCTTTATCCACACACAAATCAAAATGTGCTCGCATGGTAGACTGGTTAAACTGAATACCATGTGGATCTAAATCATAACAAAGGGCATACGCAAAAGCGATGGAAAAAAGATCACAGTCTGCATTTCCAATTTGTCTCTGGACTTCACAGTAAAATCGGAATATTTACATTTCAATACAACTGCAATTTGTCGCTTAAGGGACGGTGACAATCCAGTGCCAGGTGAGCAGTCATATATGTCTACTGTTTGACACACACAGCCAATGGTTGCCATTGACATGAATTATTTGAACAAACTGAGAATCTTCTGATTCATATTGGTCAAAACGTTGTAGGAGAAGGGTGTCTTGTAGACCATGTTGTTTGGGAAACTCTTCCTTTATCAGCACACTTGCAGCATTAATAGACTTATCTGTCAGCCATTCTCCTCATTTTAACATCTCTTGATCAGCTGTTAACAGTCCCAGCCGCTTGTTCCAATAATTCCATTCATTACTGGTGAGTCATTCAACACAATACTGGAACTATTCAATGTGTCACTTGAGTTAGAACAACTTGGCTGCAGACTTAGAACAGCAAGGTTTTTCTATAATTTAATACATATTATCACTACATACATGCTATATACAAAGGGATATTCTTTTAATTCATTTTATTCAATATCTAGCAAATAACATTTTAAAGGAGTACCTTGAGGTGTAACTTTTGCTACCTTCACTTGTTTGCCCTCATTTCCTTCACATTTCTTTGCTACAAAAGTAAATTACATTACAGAATGGAAATGAAATTTTGAATTCTAATAACAAATACCTCACTGCTAACACTGAACAAATCCATTATAATGAGACACAAGGCTTCTGGCAGCAAGACATCCATTGTGTATGAAAAAATCTGTTTATGACAAAATTGACATTACCATTGGAATAATTGACAAACAGCCTATCATTACCGAGCTTGACTTGTCATTGCAACAAAACTTAGAAAGGAGAAATTCAACTACCTCTTCAAATTGAGATAGTGTTATACATGTAATTGAATGACTTTTATATTTCAACATTTCTATAAGTATAAAAATAAGTAAATCAGTATAAAACATTATGCATATTCAGTGAGTATAACTTACGAAGTTTCTTGCATGAAGTATTAATGAAGTCATTATAGCTAGGGCACTCATGTTCCTGCCACTACAGTAGATACACATGAATGCATACTTGTTAATCTACTTATGTATGCATGTATATATGTATCCTTTTAAAGGTATGTATGTATGTATGTATGTATGTATGTATGTATGTATGTATGTATGTATGTATGTATGTATGTATGTACATATGTATGTATTTTGTATTTACGAATGTATACATGCTAGCACTGTTTTGATTATTAAATGTAAAACAAAAATTAATTACATTGAGATGAAAAACTTTTTAGTTGTGTATCTAAGCGGTGACAGTGCCTAGGAAAAGGGACCATTTCCGTAAAAAAATGAAAAATGAGTTATTTATACCACTGTGTAGAGCAGTTCTTATGGAGTATTTTGATACCAAGTTTATAGGCAGGCGCTGCTTGGTACACTAAATATACGAGCGGCAATCTGACCAACTTGAGCACAGTTATTTCGAGAAAACTGCGATTAAAACTTCTTCAATTTCTCGCGGAGTTAACGTTGAATTCCGTAATCTAACCGGAAGTCCGCGTTACGGGTTACGTAAGACTGTTACTTATGCTTGGAAAATGGCGGCGATCAGCTGAACTGCAGTAAGTAAGTTATAGTTGGGGCCGCTTATTTCATTGACGGGGGAGGCCTTATCAGTTTAGACCCTACATTGTGTAAGAGTACTAGACAGGTATGGCTTTAAATAGCACTAGATGCGTATAGACATAATTTTGCAGGACATTTTGTGCTTCTTTTTTTTTTTGTTTCTGTTTCCAACAGTTTGATAGTTACAGTAAGTCATGGTAACTATAATACAGTCACTCTTTTAGAAATGATCAACTAGCTTGGTTTGTTAGTTCACTGGCTAGCTAAGTTTAGGATTATATTTGTCTTATTTTGGAAACAAATGAACAATAGGAATCTCTTTAAATCAATGAACAATAATGATGGATTTTCAAAATGTGTTGCCTTCTCTTGTTGCAGTGTGACAGAAGTCCTCATCATCACTGAAACCTTTGTCCAGTCAGAGACTTGCTGATTCTTCTAGAGTCTTCACAAAATAGTCCCAGGAGTCTCCAGGTCTGCAGACTCCAACTACAAGACTCCATAAATAGCAACATCAACCTATATATTACATTTATTATTTCTATTTTGTTGCTGCAATGCTATAACAAAAACTTATAAGAATTTACCCGCGATTATCCGAGGTAGGGGTAATTTGTTGCTAGGCAACAAATTGAATTCGCCCACGATTTTCAATTACTCGCGGGATGGATTTCCGTGCACGCACGGAAGTCAAAATAGAGAGTAAAAGTGACTGTGTTTAAACGGGGCGCTCGGACCTTTAACAACTGTTTCAGCCACTCAAATATGGTGTCAGTGTAGCTAAAGGATAGGAGATACCTGTGGGCCAATAAAAGAAAACCAAAAAAAAATTTTTGGTCGGTGTTTAGGCTTTACTGTACATTTTGGATTTTACGGAAATGGTCCCTTTTCCTAGGCACCGTCACCAGTATTGTTGTAAAACTATAGCTAAAACAATTATTATGTGTTATTGACATTTTGGCTGTGACTCATGCAAGTGTGAATACTTAAACTATAGTTAAATTAGTCAAGACTTGCTAGTCTCTATTGATCAACTACTCATAGTATTCTTGCTCAATTAAGACTCCGTCATACGGTTAATCCTGCGGCTCATCCCCATATACACCCCATTGTTCACAGCCATTCCCTTCTGTCTTGGCCGTGAGCCATGAATTATATAAACTTCACTTTATACTTTATAAAGATACATTGTAACTTACCAGTCTTTTCAGTCATTCACGCTCCTACTCACCCCTTAGCCGCAGCTCTAGTAGCTGAGTTGTTTGGCACAGGTAGGGCCGGAAACCCCACCCCCAATCAGCTTGGGCTGACTGTACTGGGGCATAATTAAAAGGGGGTGGGGCAAGCCCCTTTAATTCCGGCACCTACGTTATCACGGTGAAACAGGGGGCTGTTCACCGGAGGTTAAAATAAAATAATAAAGAATAAAATGTCATCCCCCTTCCTTCTTCCCTTCCCCCATTCGTCCTTTCCCCCCTTTTTCCAAAACCCCTCCTAAGTAAGGTGTGGGTGGGTGGGAGAAAAACTTGACTGTTTCCTTCTCTCTGTCGTGTTGTCATAAGGTTGTGCTCGCGCATCCACGTGGGCACTCTAATTATGCCCACTTACCCCATGCAGTCTATCCCCGACAGCCCTACTACACCTTACCCAACCAACTTGAGGGTATTCCGCCTGGTATTAACCCCGCCTAGCCTGCTGCTAAGCTGTCATTAATCCTGCGGCTCATCCCCATATACACCCCATTGTTCACAGCCATTCCCTTCTGTCTTGGCCGTGAGCCATGAATTATATCAACTTCACTTTATACTTTATAAAGATACATTGTAACTTACCTGTCTTTTCAGTCATTCCCGCTCCTACTCACCCCTTAGCCGCAGCTCTAGTAGCTGAGTTGTTTGGTACAGGTAGGGCCGGAAACCCCACCCCAATCAGCTTGGGCTGACTGGGGCATAATTAAAAGGGGGTGGGGCAAGCCCCTTTAATTCCGCCAAAGAAGGAACGACCACCCGCCCCAGGCCAAGACCAAGACAGAGAAGGGGGAGAGAGACTCACTTAGCACATTGGAAACGTAATATACAATCAACACAAATAACAGTGAATGATGAGTGACTAACAAATTCTTGAGGTGTATGCAGCTAATTGTTCTCTTGGAATCCTAATGTATTCTAAGTATGCAAGGCTCTTCCACCTGCCCAATGTCCTCACTGTAGAATCTTCCAGCCCCCTAGCTGCTGCAGTGGTAGCCGCCCCAATACGGAAACTGTGCCCAGAGTATTGCCCGGGATCAACTCCAGCTTTTTCCAAAGCATTCTTTACAGCTGTAACCAACTTCTGCCTAGTCAGTGGTTTTCTATCTCTGAACCTAAAGAGGGGCCCCTCACTCTTACCCCTTACTACCATGTATGCTAGTATAGCAGAAACAGGGCAAAGATCTGATGCCACTTTGCCAATAAATAAAGAGATTCCCTGACGAAAAGGATCAGTTTTAGATGCCTTTATACGCACCTCCATCCTAGATGGAGAGTTTGGGTCATCCACTGACACGTCGCCCCATGATAAGTGACTTGAAGCATCATAACCATCCTCTGTTGGCACCGTGAGTTCCCCAATCCGCATAAACCCAAAACATGCCAAACAGCATGCAGCCCATAGCATCACTATGTCCGCCTCATGTGCACGAGGATCCCACACGCTCTTGATCTTGCGAAGGAGGTCGGGAGTAATTGGCCTTCGCTCCCGCTTCGTCACCCCGGACATCCCCTCAGCACGTTTCACACCATGTAACACATAGTGCAATCTGTGAAGTCCACCAGAGAAGGGGTCACCGTGACCCTCGGAAATGTGAAGGTGACGAACTCCCGCCATATAAGACTTAATGGTCTTATGTTGCAGACCCTCCGCTGCCAAGGTAGCTGCAAAATGGCATAAAGTATCCTCATCCGCCGGCACAGGTGTTCGCCCAGGAGCTGCACAGATTCCCCATGAACCTCCTCACCCCACTTGCGTACAATTTGTGTGTAGAATCAGCCAGGCCCATCATATAGTACTTTTGAACAGGGTCACCCAGTCCACCTTTGTCCAGTCCGGGGAGTCGGTGACCAGGCACTGAATGAGGCCTTCTGGAATGGGAGTGGCATCCTTCGCTGCCTCCGGCACCAGCTGCTGAAACAAAGACAGAGAGTCTCTAGATAATGCATCAGCAGCATTATTTTCCACACCAGGAATATGCTGACACACTAACGTCACATCCCATTGAGCCAAAAAGAAAGATAAGCATCTCATCAGATGCATGGCCCTGTCCATTTTGCTTCTCCCAGAATTTACAATCGCCACCACTGCCATGTTGTCACATTTACAAGACACTGTTACACCTTTCCACAGATGTCCCCACAGTGCAACGGCCAGGACAATTGGTAGCAGCTCCTTCACAGTTATGTGAACGTCTAGCCAGCTATCCGGAAACTTGAGCTGGAACCAACCCCCCATTGACATGTAAGCCCCACAGCCCCATGAGCCCGACGCATCGGAAGTCAGTACCACCGTTGGTTTTCCCCTGACAACACTGGACATAGGGCAGGTGCCGTTCCACACCGGCAGGAAGCAGTTCCACCACTTAAGGTCTGATCGAAACCCCGCATTTAATCGCACTTTATGGTGTAAAGCCCTAACCCCCGCTGAGAGATCGATCATGCGCCGAAGGAAAGAACGTCCAGGCCTAATCACTCGGCATGCGTGCTGCAAATAGCCAATGAGGGACAAAAGCTCCCTCTTGGTACATGACCTCTTGGATTCCCAATCTCGGATCATGGCTCGCAGACGACTCAATTTCTCAGGGGGTAGGCTAATAGTCATTGACACTGAATCAATTTCGATACCTAGGAAGACAAGCTTGGTAGCAGGACCTTCCGTCTTTGTCGGAGATATTGGCACGCCCAACCCGTCACACCGGGCTAATGCCTTGCTTAAAGACTCCCCACACTGAGGCGAGTCTGATGCACCAAATATCAGAAAATCATCCAGGTAGTGGATGCTCGTAACTTGATCTACTCTCACCAATACCCACAGCAAGCCATCTGCAATGGCTGTTGAAGCCACTGCATGAAAACTAACTTATGATCATAAATACTAATTTACATTTGAACTAGTTCACGCTTTCATTCACTCACTAGTATTCGTATTTCTGTCTCTCACACTAATTACTGTTAGAATTACTCTCTTATGCTGATTGCTTTCTCTTCCTTGTTCAGTTGTTGGTTCTCTCTCTAAACTTTGTGACAAGAACACTCAACTCTCCTACATTATCGGCTATGGAACTTCTCTTGTCTGAACAACATTTATTAGCACGCTCTCAGGATCGACATTTTTCTGAAGAACGTCAGCAATTATCACGTGGTAAACCTCTCAAAAATTCAAGTAGATTACTCGCTCTTAATCCATTTCTTGGAGAAGCTGGGTTGCTGGTTGTGGGTGGTCGTCTTTCCAACTCTCAATTGGCTCTATCACAAAAGCATCCACCTATTCTAGCCAGCAAAGATGTCCTTACTCAGCTGATGTTTCGTTCTCTCCATGTATCCTTGTGTCATTGTGGTCCTTCATTACTCTTATCTCATGCCGGTAGCAGAGCACATGTTTTGGGAGCACGTCCACTCGCCAGGAAAGTGTGCAGGAGTTGTGTGGTTTGCAGGAAAGTGGCAGCCAAACTGGAGACACAACAAATGGGACAGTTGCCTAGAGCTCGAGTAATCCCAAGTCCAGCCTTTGACAAGACTGGAATCGATTTTGCTGGTCCGTTTCTCATGAAGAAAGGGCACACCCGACGACCAGTCATCGTGAAGACTTACCTCTGTGTTTTTGTTTGTTTCTGCACCAGAGCAGTTCATCTTGAAGTAGTGTCAGACCTCACTACTGAAGCCTTTCTGGCTTGCCTCAAGCGCTTCGTCTCAAGACGAGGATTGCCATCTGAAATTTACACAGACAATGGATCAAATTTTAAGGGAGCATGCAACCATTTGTCTGATCTCTATCAATTCCTGCAAAAGGATGCCACTCAGAACTAAATCAGTGCTTCCATGTTGTGAATATTGGGGAAAAGTTCAAAATTAATGATGATATTTACATTTTTATTTGTTTACCAAACTAGTCGTCTCAAATCAATCTCATGATGAAAAGAATAAACTCAAAATTAATAATGCAAAGAACAATTCCAGGTAAAATTCTGCTTTTAAATGAGTTCAGATTATTACAATGTACATACAATTGAAGAATTACTTTTTCACAATGATCACCGATTTTGGGAAAATCTGCCAAAATGCGGCATCTAATTAAAAAAAATAAATGAGTTCAGATTATTACAATGTACATACAATTGAAGAATTACTTTTTCACAATGATCACCGATTTTGGGAAAATCTGCCAAAATGCGGCATCTAATTAAAAAAAATAATTTTTTTTTAGCTGTGTATACCTTATTTTTTGTTCAATTTATTATTGTTGATTCCGAGAAAATGACCCGTAAAGGCATTGCTAGGGCCCCAGGGACGTGTTCTGTCAACAATGCAGCTTATTATCTGGGTCAAGGACTATCAATGTAACAACAGAATCGTTTGAACTTCATGGATGGAGATTGAGTTTTTATTTACTTGGAATTGTATTGGGTAGCTAACATTCATTACCTCCCTCACCCCACCATGAAATATTTACAGCATACAGTTAAAATTTTCTAGTTGAGGCTGACCTGCCTCACCTGCTGAGAGCGAGGCTGTATGTCTGGTATTCATGACATTCATGGTCATTAGCACATCAGTGAAAGTACATGTATTCATATTTAGTATTCCCTACTGCTAGCTAAGTGAAAGTAATGTACACAATTCAGCATGGCAAGTATATCTTAAGCTTACTTTGTTAGAATGTTTACAACTTCAATAGCAGCCCTAATAACACCTTAACCACCACCCTTGCCTTCATATTAATTAAGGTACAGATGCTAAATTTGAATTTTTGTAGTTGGAGCATACAATGTACCACAAACACACACATACACACACACACATACATGCACACACAAACACACACAAACATGAACACACAATCATCACACACGTAACACACCTAAATACACAAATGCACACATACACACATACGCATGCACACACACATACATACACACATACACACATACACACATGCACACATCCACATAACACACATGCACACACACATACATATAAACACACATACATATACACACACGCACACACACATGCACACACACATACACACATAAAAGAGGGAGGGAAATTTTAATATAGAAAATGGACCCTTGTTTCTAGGATATTTTGTTCACAAAAAAAAAGTTCTACCAAAGAGACACAATACAATTTCTTCCTACTACACAACACACAAACTAGCTAAATGAAAGTAATGCACAAGGGTATTTAAGCTTACTTTGTTAAGAGTGTTTACAACTTCAATAGCAGCCCTAATATCACCTTAACCACCACCCTTGCCTTCATATTAATTAAGGTACAGATGCTAAATTTGAATTTTTGTAGTTGGAGCATACAATGTACCACAAACACACACATACACACACACATACATGCACACACAAACACACACAAACATGAACACACAATCATCACACCTAAATACACAAATGCACACATACACACATACGCATGCACACACACATACATACACACATACACACATACACACATGCACACATCCACATAACACACATGCACACACACATACATATAAAAACACATACATATACACACACGCACACACACATGCACACACACATACACACATACACACATAAAAGAGGGAGGGAAATTTTAATATAGAAAATGGACCCTTGTTTCTAAGGTTTATAAACCTAGCCCATGGTTTATAAACCTGGCCCATGGTTTATAAACCTGGCCCATGGTTTATAAACCTGGCCCATGGTTTATAAACCTGGCCCATGGTTTATATACCAGGCCCATGGTTTATAAACTTGGCCCATGGTTTATAAACCTGGCCCATGGTTTATATACCAGGCCCATGGTTTATAAACCTGGCCCATAGTTTATAAATATAGTGTAAGTTGTTGTTGTTGTTGTTGTTGTTGTTGTTGTGTGTGTGTGTGTGTGTAATGAATTAATGTTGGTATCACAACTTCCACAAGTACAGTTCCTCTGGCAAATATCACAACACTTGCACCCCTGAGCTTTAAAAACACAATCGTCAAAGTCTGTAAACAAAAATGATCTTCTGCAAACTACATTTTTCTCCAAGCAGTAGTCAATCATGTGCTGTGTAGTGTACCTTGTGGTCAAATCTGTTGATGTTTTCAAAATTGTAGCACATGATAATTTACCATCTCTTCTTGCTCTGCCACTTTCCTGCACGTACATCTCGGCATCATAGGAATGCCCCAGTGTATTACATGCCGCACATCTGGGCAGTCAATCCCTCATACCAAATGCTATTGTAGCATAAAGATGATTCCTTAGTAAATTGTTCCATTAGTTTATTTTTTTACGCTTTCATGAGTGCAATGGGTATACATATCTACTACTTTGGAGCTCCTTTTGGATCAGTAAAATATTCTTCTAAACTATGCTTTTGATATATTGAAATTACATTATGTATGTCTTACAGAATATTATAATTCTTCCCATGTTACTTCTCTCAATCTTTAACTTCTCCTCAGTACCTTGAAAAACTTTACTAATTACATCATCTCCACTAGGTTTGTCCATCACAGCATATATACGATATTATCTCTAGCTGGAGGAATGTAAACGATTTCTGGCATCTGCATACTTAAACTATTTATAATAAATTTTCTGGTAGATTTTGTGGCTGTTGCGGTTAATGCCATCACTCGAACTGTGTCTGGTATGATACTTCTAATTTCATCTAGGTGTAAAAATTCAGTTCTAAATTTCTCTCCCCTACAATTAAACAAGACATTATGTATGAATCAACACAACGAAGTCCTGAAGGAGCAGCTCATACGTATAACCGCCGCTTCTGAGCAACGGAGGCTTCAGCAATTTTTCACTTCAAAAGAGTTAGGTGACCGCAAGCCCACACAACTCCTCAGAAGAATGTAACAGCTCATTGGAGATCGCCCAGGTATTGCAGATAGTTCCTTTTTGAGAGAACTGTTCCTACAGAGGTTACCACCCAACGTGAGGATGGTCTTGGCGTCCACTCCAGAAACTTCAAGCCTAGACAAGCTAGCTGAGTTGGCTGACAAAGTTTTGGAGGTAGCCGCACCGGCTGTATCTGCCGTCAAACTCCCTTCAGAAGTATCTACTGAGATAGAACAGCTACGTACTGAAGTCTCTCGCCTGCAGAAACTTGTTCACTCACTAGATCAGCGCTCCCGTTTTTCTCGTTCAACTTCTTCCTCTTCACGTCACGGCTCTTCACCTTCACATCGCTCTCCTACACCGACCCCTCCTGCGTCAGATGCACCCTCACTGTGTTGGTATCATGCCAAATTTGGGGAACAAGCTAGAAGATGCAAATCTCCTTGTGACCGTCAGTTAAACGACCAGGCCAGACCCTAGGGGCGACGGGTGTACCTGGCCTTCCATATAGTCGCCTCTTTTTCATACACGACAACTCCACTAGTTTCTGTTTCCTAGTTGACACTGGGGCTGAGGTTAGCATTGTGCCTCCGGCCCGCACTGACCGTAATCGACGAGGGAATTTCTGCCTTCAAGCCGTCAATCGAACAGATATTGCGACCTATGGTCAACGCTCTCTCTCACTCGACCTCGGCCTCCGCCGTACCTTCAGATGGGTGTTTGTCATTACTGACGTGAACCAGCCCATCCTAGGTGCCGACTTCCTACGACACTTTGGTCTTGCAGTGGACGTTCGTAACGGCAAGCTGTTGGACACCACTACAAAGTTGCAGGCCAATGGAAATCATGAGTTCATCGCCCCCCGTGGCCCCGGCTATCGTGCT
>WLWD01004327.1_pt1 | contig 26827 bp, 19 predicted proteins | sample 6712731 | NCBI WGS metagenome assembly WLWD01 (sample SAMN12718690, study PRJNA576275) | sponge metagenome | isolation source: marine sponge | host: Mycale hentscheli | place: New Zealand: South Island, Marlborough, Capsize Point | collected 2014-11-01 | reverse complement strand
GTGAGTCCTGTATACTCCCATCTCACCTGCTTTCACTGCACACTAGAGTCTAAGTAGACTCCAGGAACACAACCTGGGTAGTGGTTGTCGAGTAAGGGGAGAGTGCCCCCAGCAGTCGTTAATAAGTGAGGGACCACATGCCCAGGTAAGAAGACCTGAGCAAGGGCAGAGTGTACGTATCACACTTAGTGATTAGCTGAAGGGCTGCTTGGCCTAATAGCTGTGAGGGGCAGTACGCAGTAGTATTAGATGTTGAATGAAGGGCAGCCTGCCCTGGACAGCTACGTTAAGGTGGTCTGTCTGACTGTCACACCACCACCGGGTGGAGAATCTAACCTCACATGCTAACAGTACCATAACTCCTCTCTACACCACTCTTGCCATAGTCAAGTGGCTTGTGACTCCAAGATTTACTCCTATAAATGCGAGTGAGACACTCTCAGGGGTAACACAATTGAAAATCGGGGATTTTTTTTTGTAATTTATGTGTGGACGTACGTATGCTATTTGTACTTTGACCCTCGCATATTTTTGTGTTCGCTCCGTGTTCGACCCCATCTCAAACTTCACTAAAAGGAATCCTCCGGTTTAGCGATCATTACCAGTATCACCCTAGAAAGCGAATTATTTACCAATTTGAATTCTCTTGCGAATGCAGTTAAAACTCAAAAACTTGTGGGAGCTCCATTTCTATTTGAGTTAGTGGCGGTGGTAAGTTAATACGCTATTTGTCAGTTATAAGCCGTATGCAACAGTATTTACTTGAAAATTCATTGCTCCACTAGACTAACCACGAAGGTTAAGTCTTGCGTAGGTATGTCAGTTGTGTGAAAGTATTGTGTATTACAACTACACTCAAACCTCTCTTATCCGGACAGTCTGGGACCAAGGGGTGTCCGTAACTAAGAAATGTCCGTAACTCAGAAATACTTAATTTATTCGGTGATGAACCACGTATACAATTAATTATTTGATAATTGAATTAGTATATTACTTAAAATTAACAAAAACACCTGTAAATACATGAATCAATTTATTTAAAATATGAAGTGATTTTAGTTTGCTTCATAAATTTCAAGCGACGCTGAGCTGCATCATCTCTCCAACTTTTTACCAGCATAAGATGTGCAGGGTGTGTGTTGACGTCGGTCAACGAGTTCTGAGAAGAACTAGCGGTAGACGCACTAACTGCAAGTTGATTTCACCGCTCCATCTCCGCACACAACGCTACGATCGAATACACTCGAAGTGCCACGCGCGAAATATTTTCCCGATTTTATTCGTTTAATTTGGTAGCTTTCCGACTACACTGACGATCCGTACGCAGTCAATAATTTTAGTTGGTGTCCGGTAGACAGAGGTGTCCGTAACTTAGACGAACGGATAAGAGAGGTTCGAGTGTACTAAGAATATCCCTCCCCTGTTGCATTATCTGCTCCACATCCCTATTCACATGGAACTTCAAAAGTTGGCATTAGCTATTAATAGTAACAGTCGGTGTGCCTGGTGGAGGCAGCAACAGACACAAGTGAGAAGGAACATGTCCTGATCGCGTGACGGGGTAATTGAGTGAGTGCCATGCAGATGCATATGTGAGCCTGAGAACAGATAGGCAGTGAGCCTGAGAATACATAGGCAGTGAACCTGAGAATACATAGGCAGTGAGCCTGAGAATACATAGGCAGTGAGTCTAAGAATACATGGGCAGTGAGTCTAAGAATACATAGGCAGTGAACCTGAGAATACATAGGCTGAGCCTGAGAATACATAGGCAGTGAGTCTAAGAATACATGGGCAGTGAGTCTAAGAATACATAGGCAGTGAACCTGAGAATACATAGGCAGTGAGCCTGAGAATACATAGGCAGTGAGCCTGAGAATACATAGGCAGTGAGTCTAAGAATACATAGGCAGTGAACCTGAGAATACATAGGCTGAGCCTGAGAATACATAGGCAGTGAGTCTAAGAATACATGGGCAGTGAGTCTAAGAATACATAGGCAGTGAACCTGAGAATACATAGGCAGTGAGCCTGAGAATACATAGGCAGTGAGCCTGAGAATACATAGGCAGTGAGCCTGAGAATACATAGGCAGTGAGCCTGAGAATACATAGGCAGTGAACCTGAGAATACATAGGCAGTGAGCCTGAGAATACATAGGCAGTGAGCCTGAGAATACATAGGCAGTGAGCCTGAGAATACTAGGCAGTGAGCCTGAGAATACATAGGCGGTGAGCCTGAGAATACATAGGCAGTGAGCCTGAGAATACATAGGCAGTGAACCTGAGAATACATAGGCAGTGAACCTGAGAATACATAGGCAGTGAGCCTGAGAATACATAGGCAGTGAGCCTGAGAATACATAGGCAGTGAGCCTGAGAATACATAGGCAGTGAGCCTGAGAATACATAGGCAGTGAGCCCGAGAATACATAGGCAGTGAGCCCGAGAATACATAGGCAGCAAGCCTGAGAATACCTAGGCAGTGAGCCCGAGACATAGGCAGTGAGCCTGAGACTAGATAGACAGCAAGCCTGAGAATACATAGGTAGTGAGCCTGAGACAAGATAGGCAGTAAGCCTATGAATAGACACATAGGCAGCGAACCTGAGAATACATAGAAAGTGAGTCTGAGAATACCTAGGCAGCAAGTTTGAGAAAACATAGGCAGCAAGCTTGATAGTGCATGCAAAAATAGATAGGCCCTGGGGCTCAGTGCAAGATTAAGTAGGCAAGTCTGATAGTGCAAGATCGGATGGCAGTGAGTCTGAGAGTGCACAGATAGAGTATGACGATGTGCAACTAGTTGGCAGCAAGTCTGAGTGTGAGGATGGGTAAGAATAAGAACAAATACTACTCAAGCATGACAATACATTGGTGGTGAGTCTGGCTGTGGCAAGGCAGCACACTGAGTGCGAGATAGGTGGCGAACCTGATAGTTGAAACTAGATACCTGGGTGTGGGACTAGATAGGTGGCTAGAATGAGAATTGATAGGCAGTGAGCCCGAGAGTGCGCACGAATACATTGGTGAGCTAAAGAGCAAGAATGCTTTAACAGCATTGGGTGTGAAAACAGATAGACAGTAACTTGAGTGTGAGAATAGATAGAAAGTGAGCCTGATAGTGTGAGGATAGAGGCAGCGAGCCTGGGTGAGAGGGAGAATAGACAGGCAGCGAGCCTGAGAATAGACAGGCAGCGAGCCTGAGTGAGAGTGAGAATAGAGAGGCAGCGAGCCTGAGTGAGAGTGAGAATAGATAGGCAGCAAGCCTGAGTGAGCGCAAGAGAATACATAGATAAGCAGTTAGCCTGATAGTGAGAGAATAGACAGGCAGCGAGCCTGATGGAGTGAGAATAGACAGGCAGCGAGCCTGATGGAGTGAGAATAGATAGGCAGCGAGCCTGAGTGAGAGTGAGAGAATAGATGACAGCAAGCCTGCGAGTGAGAGTAGACATGCAGTAAGCCTGATAGTGAAAGAATATGAGCCTGATATCGTAAGACTAGACAGGCAGCGAGCCTGAGAATGACGGCCGTGAGCCTGATAGTGCAAGAATACACAGGCAGTGAGCCTGAGAGTAAGAGAATAGAGACAGGCAGCGAATGTGATAGTGTGAGAATAAGACACTATTAAAGGGCCCCCGGTGGACCGTCACACCTCTAGTAAAATCTAACTACAATATGCACTAGAACCTCCTACCTATGCTCTATATAATGCCACACTGGCCATAGTGTAGTGTGGCTTATGAGTCCTAACACACATCCAGCACTAGTTCATTCTCTAATCTCTCTCATCATGTAACCCCTATTTTCTCCACCTCCCTTCTCATGTAACACTCACATCAGCATAAATCTCAATTACAGCATGCACCTGACTGATTCAGGAGTTTCTATGCTTTCGAGAAAACTGATCACTTTGACAGAGCCAATCTTGGCAATACCGTGAGAGGGTCTGGCCATTACTAAATACTGCAGATCCATTACTAAATACTGCAGATCCATTACTAAATACTGCAGATAGTTACTAATATGCAATGGACAATGATGATCATAAATTTTTGCATGAAGGTTAGAATAAGAAGAGTGGGAGCCGGCCATGCACCCCACACCTGTAACGAAGCCTATGCCTGACCATAATGAGGGTTGGTAGCATGCTCTCAGTAACAGCATCAGAACTATAGTCCAACTCTTAACCTAACTGCACTAGTTAAGCAAGGCAAATGTACCGGCAGCATGCCCATGTATTATCGAGCCATAGAACTCCTGTTTTCGGCTGATTACATCTGTAAGTATCTATTGTGTATGAAAGGCCATAAGCCGGGTACTGATGATTTCACAATGAGGTGGTGGCTTGATGATGTAGATCCTATATATCCAACCTGACCTACAGAAAGCTAATTATTTAGAGTACAGACAGTATATCTCCAGCCCCTTACTCTTAAAAAAACAAACAAACTACCACTGATGAGCAGTCATCCTTAGAGAGCTAATAGTGTCGGGTGAATCAGCCATTCTGGCAAGGCAGTAACAGGTAGCTGCTAGGCTTAGGCTACAAGCACTGAGAACAGTGGCTATCAGGACTAATGTAATTGTGCCCGGGTGCCATTGCTCCACATGTGACACACCACATGTGACCACTTAGCCGCATGGTCGCAGTATTTGCACGTCCTCTGTCGACCTTTACCTGGGTTCGGGTGATGTGATGGTGGGCTACATCTCCGTTAACTTGCTCACTCATCACGTAGTTAATTGTAGCTTAATTAGTGTGGGTAAAACCACTAAGATAATAGCAAATTTTTCTCGTTCTAACAGCCAATAATTATTTCAGCCGAGAATGACTGACTACTCACTAAGACTGTCAACATTTGCGATAGTACTGGTCTCATATACTGATTACATAACTTGACATACACATTTACATGTATATTTATTGTCACACAAACACTTGTGTCTTAGGTGACCACAACAAGCTAGCCAGAGCCACTAACTGCTCTGAGTGTTGGTGATACATTCTAGCAATGTAGACCTATTGGAATCAATACTTCCTTATATTACAAACGCACTCTAGAGAACACTCACTTGCCATCATTACAGCAGTGTCAGGTAGTACATGATCTAATGTTGACACTTCTTGAGCCATCATTCACAGCTGGACTAAGGCAGAGACATCGAAAGCAGCTCCACCCACTCCATCCCACTACAAAGAAAAGCAATAGAAAAAGAAAACACACTGAAGTGAATAAATGCAATCATGAAATTTCAACTCATACTCTGCAAGCTAATCCCCCCAAGAAATTGTTAGAAACAGTTCGAGAGGTATAGTCTCTTAAACATATTCACTAACACAGCGGTTCTGGATCTCTAGATTGGCCAGTTGTAACACAACAAGAGGTAGGGCCATCCATGAACACATAGTATAATGCAGAAATAGATGGTCAAGACAGTGTGGAAAAAATAATAACAACAACAACATTAATTTGAGAGGTTAGCCACAGGGAAGAAATCTCAGCTCTATCTAAATGATAGACCTTATAATAAATAAAAATTCATTATCCTAAATTAGATAAACTTAGCGGAAGATATAGAAAATGCAACAGTTGCAAATCCCCGATGTGTGGACAGTGTATATTTCACATGGGCCTCAATTTGGTGGACCAGCATAAAGGAAAAAAATTGCATTCATTGAAAATATCATATAAGAAATTGAACATCTGAATAATTCAATAATTATCCAGGAAATCCCATCATATTGAACTACTGCACACTAACCACTGTCACTACGATAAATTTATCTCTAGCCAACTCTCAGATACACTTCTGAGGATCATGACCGATACTGATTGTAAACATGTTCAATCCCTACTATCATTAGGTCTTTCACCCAGGGGGGAGCTAAGTTAGACAGCAATCGATATTTTAAATTAATCGTGCAATATACTTTATAAGATGTAATTCTGTACCAAGACTTAGAATAAAATATTACCCCCATTCTCTTTTTTTGTGTGTGTGTATTATTTATTTTTCCTACTAAGCCTTATACCTTAGCCACTTTCATCATGTATACCACTGTTAATTAAAAAAATACCAGTACATTAAAGGAAAAACAACAACACAATGTCACTAAGTACTAGGGAGGTTGGGGGGGAGGAATTTTATTAGGTACACAGAGCTAAAAATAGCATGCGGACATCGGTCAATTACCGTACAAAACTTGATTTGGACCGCACAATCAATGATATGCATGGTCATTGTGTCCGGCCAAAAGGTGTTGCATCAAAAAGAACCAGAAATAAAGTTTTCTCACTCGCTGGGGAAAAAATGCGATACGCGACAGGCCAAGAAGCAATAATTAAGTCGGTCGCGTGATCCTTCCGATTGTGCTGAATCAGCAACTTCAGTTCTTCAGAAATTGGGAGTCCGTAATGCTTGCGCGGAGTCGATTGCTACCTTTCCCTCAAGTTTTCTGCGGTGTTCTTCTGATCTAGCTTCTTGTTAGGCTTGTATGGTTGTGTCCAAGAAATCTACGATCTCTTCGGTAAGTTTATTTCCTGTTGTCAGCAAAATACAAGTGCTATTAGCTGTAGCTTCTTTTGTAGCTAGTGCTTGTAATCAATGAAGCGCTACTCCAAAGATATTGAAGCTAGACCTGGACCTTCTAAGCAAAGGTGTGTTTATCACTCAACGTTTAAAAAGTGGCAAAATGAGCTGGACAAAGAGTTTCAGGCTATGTCTTGGCTTGATTGTGAGGTGTCTGGAGCAAAAATAACAAAGCTTGCTTGCAAAAATTTGAAAGTAAAATTGTTGGCAGGAGAAACTACAGCAATAATTATTGTAATAAAATGGGTTGACCACTCAAAATAAGTCAATGTCCAGGCAAACTTGGATTTGTTCGGACAAATTGTCCAGACAATTTTTGAGTGTTATTTTTAGGTCTGGGTACAGTGGCTGAGTGTTTACTGTCATGCTTGTAATCACAAAAAATCTTACCTGACGATGACATGGAAGATGTATATAGATAAGAAAACCAAAAAGGAACATGTTTTGACTTTGTTCATGTTAAGTTATTGAATGTGCTTCATTACTACCTTTCATAATGTTTTCAGTAGGTAACAAATTAACAATTTCTAAATTTAATAGTACGGTGCGAAATTGCCCATTAAAAATATATGGGGAAAATAACTGTTCAATTGAAATCGCACGGGGAAATGAAATAGTGCGTAACTAAGTGAAATAGCACGGAAACTAAGTGAAATACCACAGCTGCTAAGTGAAATAGTACGGATAGATAAGTGTGTATGCGTGCAGCATTAACCTTGAAAACGTACAGTTCGAGAGATTCTAGTTGGAGACAATGTCATTGTGTACCACAGAAGCTCTACCCATATTAGATGGAATTTTTTCAACATTTTAGGATGAGTTGTAGGCTGAACACGAAATTCCAGAGGAAGCTAATGCTGAAATACGAAGATAGTGAGTGACTGATACAGTGTAGCTACAAGTGCAAATGATAAAAAAAAAAGCTGGCCTACTATTAGCGAGTGATAGCACGTGTAACCTGTGCTATTAGGGATCAATAGCACTCATAAAGCATTCAAAATAGCACTCTCCGAGTACAATTTCAATTGCTTTACGAGTGTTATTGATCCCTAATAGCATGGTTACCCATGCTATAGTACTCACACTAGTAATATAAAATGGTATTCGATAACCCACACTTTCAGCAATGAATTGGCAGCAGAAATGATTAGTTCAGACAGTTACATGCTTTACAAGAGGGGGAGGGGAGAGGTGCTTAAAGAAAACTCTGTTTTTTTGTCATGGCAAATAATCTGTCATTCACCATAGCTCTACATGCAATTCATTAGCTATCTATTCTATACACATCAGAGTATTTAGTACACTTACTTGTTATCACACAGCATAAGTAAATTCCTGCCGTTGTAGTCCTCTCTTCCGTTATCGTCACTCACCAGTGGCACAAAATGCAACCTAGCCAACAGCGAGACCAACCACGAGCAACCAACCAACCACCACCTACTTCAATCTTGCAGGGTCACCAAGGACAACTTCCACAGAGGTCGAAGGTGAAAGCTGGCACCAAGAGCACGCGCAAAGACATTGCGTGAGGTCAAAGGTGAGGGTCAGCCGTTCTGCACATAACGTCTTTCGAAATTAATAGGGAAAGTACCGTTTGGACCGCATCATAATGACGAATTCAACACGGGTGAGGATTGAATGACGATCCGGTGACGACACGGTAGAAAATAATGACGACAAAATAAAATGGCGATAATGTATTAGAGTCTATGGGAGAAGTCTGGTTTGAAGTTTCTGAGGAACCTTGTGTTGCTGTGTTTTGTATTAACCTATATTTTAAGTGACAAGAAATTTGTAACTTCAGTTTTGTGAGATAAAATTGATCATATCATAGTGTTTCAAAAAGTTGCTCTTTAAGCTGGAAGCACTTTATATGTTTGGACGTATGTATGTAATTTTGTACTTTGACCCTCCATATTTTTGTGTTCGCTCGGCGTTCGACCCCGTCCCAAACCACTAAACAGAATCCTCTGGTTTAGCGACCATTACCCGTATCACCTTAGAAATTGAATTGTTTACCGCTTGGAATTGTTTTGCGGGTGCAGTTATAACTCAAAAACTTATGGGAGCTCCATTTCTATTAGAGTTAGTGGCGGTGGTAAGTTAATACACTATTTGTCACAGTTATAAGCCCTACTCAACAGCATTTACTTGACAATTCATTGTCCACTAGACGAACCACGAAGGTAAGTCATGCGTAGGTATGTCAGTTATGTGAAAGTATTGTGCGTTACAACTACTATTAGGAATATCACAAAGAAAAATTTAAAAAACGTCACTTGATTTTGTTGCTTCTTTTTCAATTCAAACAGTTGCAGGGAGCGGTTACTAGGGCATTGAATCCCCTTTACCGCATATTCTTATTAAAAAAACTCGACTTTATTTTAGTAGCTTGAGTGTTAGTTGTTAAAATCAATCATTTAAAAATAGTGTAGTTTAAGGCTCGCTCGCCATTTGTGCTCAAGCACACCACTAGTTATTTTTACTGCAGCTAATTACTACTACTATTGGTATTGTGATAAATAGTATAATTGTATCATTGTTAATTTTTTATGAGTAAATCAATGACTTTTACAACCACTTAGATGTCATATGTTATGTTATTGTGTACATGTGTTTATGCTGATGTACTGTGTTGCGTACAGCATCCATATCTTCTCTCAGTTTATGAACTAGCATCACTACAGGATTATTTAAGTGTGGTTCAAAAGTTTGTAGATAAAGGTTCAGTCAGAGACATCATCTATGATGTGGTAAGTAATGATTTTTAATAAGTAGATTATTCAGATTTCATGGACTACAACTTTTAGTTAAAAGTTGTTAAAATATTTTATGTATGATTGTGATTGGGCCACAAAATTCAAGGAAACATAAATCACCTATTATTACTATTACTAGCTGATACCCCGCCACACAGTGGCGCCGGACGTATTAATTTGTACAAATTAGGAGTGCAGTAGCATAAGGTAGTTTTATCCTAGGTTTCCCTCTCCTGCTCTCTTTTATTCCTCAGCCATCCCGACCCTGTTTTTCTATTTTCTTTTCAACTATTGAATTCCCTTCTCCTCCTGTCTACCTCTCCTGCTCCCCAGAATCTCAGCCCTTTCTGTGTATTTTCCTTCACTTCTTCATTGAAGTAGTTACATCAGTCAGCATTTTCTCAACTGCTTCTATTATTATTGAGCCTTGCATTCTCCTGCTTCTCTGCCTCTCTTATACCCATTATGGTTGGCTACTGTAGATGAACACTCTTTCCCAACTCAGTTCAGCGACCCAGTGTTCAGTATTTATAGGATAAAACTGGTTAATAAGGCACTTCAAACATATATATGTTGTTAGGTCCCAACAGTTAAACGGTTTGTGTGTGCACTCAGCAATCGCCGGTTGCAGGTTTGAACACCACTGAAGTAGCTTTTTTCTCCCATTTTCCCCCTTGTTAATCGTTTTCCCCTTTCAGATAATGACGATGATTTACCAATTCTGATTATCTTATGAATATTCATGAATTCACAGACTGTTGTCGGTCACCATCGTTGTTGTTGTGACCACAAGCATATTATTAATAAATTATTATTATCATCATCATCATTATTATTATTATTATTATTAATATTATTATTATTATTAATTTTATAATAATTATAATTATTATTATAATAATAATAATAATTATTATTATTATTATTATTATTATTATTGTTAGTTATTAAAAAAATTGCAGGCAGATCCAACTCAGGATTGGAGTGTTAAATATATTAATGGAAATGAGAATGTAATAGAGAGAACTGAAATAGCTACTTGCTGCAGACATGTTTTGGAGGTAAGGAATATCGTTTTGCACTAAAGTTTGCAATGGAGGGAACAGTATATTTCATTTAATTTATGATAAACTTATTCGTTGTGTTTACTATGTAGGCGATTATGGTTCTCTATGAGTTAGGCTTCCCAGTTATAGGCCAAGTCCACACTGGAAATGTATTCAAAGTTGATAATGACTATGTCCTTGGGGGATATGAAAATACTTTGTTAGGGTATCGAACCAGCCGGTATGCAGACATAAAGGGTGGAGGACTCTTGGACTGTATTGATGTCATCATGTTGGGTAAGTATTATGCTATTATCTGAAACACATTATTTGTTAGAAGGGCAGTTGGTTGTAGATACAAGGGGAACACTCAAGAAATTGTAAATGCCTCTGAGAAATCAAAACTATTTAGCAGTGAATTTATGGCATAAGTTTGTGGCATCAATATTGCAAACCTATATTTGATTAAATTTCAGAGTGTCTTCTCATTTTTTGTAGGTCATATGATATATGAAATGGGTAGTGGAACATGTCTGAGTGAAGTGAAACCCTCCAAAGGCTTCAGCTATGATAAAGTGGCTGACATACAAGTGCGAGATTTTGTTAAATATATTTTCAAGATGAGTTCCAAGAAATCATCCAAGAAAGCTATAAAAAAGGTAATATCAGGTGAAGTAATTCTGGACTACGTAAGACATCGAAGGTTAAGGTAAATTATTATTGGTGAGCGAGCATGATCCTAATAGAATAGATTCTCCAAACTATGAAACTCACCAAATTTGTCCAAAATTGGTGCTATATCGCATAACTGAGCGAAATATAAGAAGTCAATCCATATGCAGAGCCTTCCATTCCAAAATTTTGGTCTTTTAAGAACTAAATAAGTTCACAACAGACCTTAACTCCATGGATCTATAAAATGCCAGCTTAACCATTTCGACGCCAACTTTCTTCAACACAATAATGTACAACTTCAATTTAACTATGTTAATTTATATAGTAATAGTGTGTGTCAGTAACGATGATGACGACCGACGGTGCGTGTATTCATGAATAATTCATAAGCTCAGGACTGTTTGGTAAGGCATCGTCACCTCATGGTAGGTAAAGTGTCGTCACATTCAGTCGAAATTGCTGGTTAATTTTAAAAAGCGGATGCAATAGACAACTGAAGGCGGTGTAGGTTTCAAAAAGGGAGGCAAAAGTATGAAAAGAAGGTAAAAAGCAATTAGTTGTAACTAAAAAGCAGGTGGAATGGGCGAGGTAAGGCCGCGTAGGTTTAAAATGGAAGGAAAGAGAAGGCAAAAAGGCGAGTGATTAATTATAACTAAAAAGCGGGTGGAATCGACGAGTACAGGTGGGGGTAGTTTCTAAAAGGAAGGCGAAAGTACGAAATAGAAGACAAAAGTTTCTCTAAGTAGGACAGAAATTCAGAAGCAGGAGAGATAGGAGAAGGGGACTACATGTCAGAAAGGAGAGGTGGGGTATAAGAAAAGCTCAGATAGTTTAGAAAAAGGGAGCAGGAGAGGGAAGCTTATGTAACCTGAACGAATGGTAGAGAATGGTAACTGAGCAAGATAACTTGTGCAACTGCATTCTTACTTTGCAATACATCAAGAGCCACTATGTGGCAGGGTACCTGTACTTATAAATAAACTTAATAAATCTGTTTAATTTAACTATCGTAGTTTTGATAAAGTTTAACGAGATGTTTAGGCTTCAAGAAGCCTCAATTAGTTGTGAGATGGTGCAATTGGGAAAATTGTACCATCTAGCGTAAGTGGCCATATATCGACCAGTACCTGTTATCGACCTGTTATCGACCTAATTATCGACTTACCTATATTACGGACGTGTCACTATAATATCCGGGAATGTGTCGTAGTAGGCGGAGTACAGGCAGTAGTTCACGGAGACTTGGAAATTGTGAAAGGCTGGTGTCTTTAGTTTCTTTTTGTTTTATTTACGGTTACTTCTCGGTTGCTTGCTTGAGTTTTTAACTTCACAGGTAAGCTGTGGAAAATGCCACGATGCTTAATTGTTATCCTTTGACCTTTTTTTCAGTGAAGTGAATGCTGCGCGGAAGAAAAAGAAGGAAAACAGCTGCTGCTGAATCGCCACCTCTACCCAAGAAGAGGAAACAATGGAGTAACAAAAGCATGGTCTTGGCCATGGAAGCGGTCAAAGCAGGCAGATTTGGTGTTAATGAAGCTGCTCAGATATATGGCCTTCCTAGCACTACCCTTAAGGATCGATTGGGAGGGAGGGTGGTACATGGAACAAACCCTGGACGAAGGCCATTTTTAACACAAGAAGAAGAGAAGTGTCTCACTGACCATTTGGTTCATATAGCTCAGCTAGGATATGGCAAGACCAGAGGGCAAGTGCTTAACATGGTTGAAATTGTAGCCAGAGAGAAAGGCATTATGCCGCAAGACCACAGAAGGTTCATGGAGCGTAATCCAAACTGTCACTTCGGCGTGGAGACGCAACGGCTCATGTTCGAATGGATTGTACTAACTCTGCTGCACTGAAAAAATATTTCGACCTCCTCGAGAAGTGTGTTGCAAAAGTAGGAAGCCCAGCGCAAATATACAACATGGACGAAAGTGGGATTCCCCTTGACCCTCGTCCCCCCAAATATAATTACAAAATCTGGGCAAAAAAAGGTTCGATACAGGGTATCAGGCAAAAAAGAGCAAATAACTGTTATTGGTTGCGTTAATGCCATAAGGAATTCCATTCCATCTATGATTATTTTTGAAGGGAAGTATTTAAATCATCTTTGGACTCAGAATGAAGTGCCAGGAACTTATTACGGAATGTCTGGCAAAGGGTGGACAGATCAAGAACTTTTTCGCAGCTGGCTAAAAAATCATTTCCTACAGTATGTAGTTCCAGGACGGCCAATAATTTTACTTCTGGACGGTCACAGCTCTCACTATGAGCCTGTAAGTATTGAAATTGCACAGAAAGAGAACATTATTCTATTTTGTCTCCCACCACATACTTCCCATGAATCACAGCCCCTTGACTGCTCAGTTTTTGGATCTTTGAAGCGTCACATTCTTGTCATTACCATCAACAGACAAATCCCGGTGTTGTTATTAATAAATACAACTTTAACAAGGTATCTAAACATTTTAAATTAATTTCAATAAACCAATGTGATGAAATGGCCTAAAAAATAGTAAATTGCAGATGTAGCTAATTCTGACATTTTGTCTTTGTAGCTGACCCCAAAATATTACTGTAACAATATAACTTTGTCATTATTGTAGGTGTTCTCTGTTGCATGGATGCGAGCACTAACGCCGTCCAATAATTATTGTGGCTGGATTTAGAAAGTGTGGTGTGCACCCCTTCAATCGTAATGCAATTATGAATCTTGACCCTGTTGACACCGATTCATCTGATGGCACTTCACCGACCAGTAACAATTCCACCGCCAACTCTGCTGATGGCATTGGGGCCACTGTCACAAACATTGGAAGTGCCACTTTCACATCAAACTCCAGCTCCAGATAATATCGTCACAGAAGTCGCCTCAGATGCATCTGCCTCAGAAGCGTCTGCCTCTCATGCATCTTCTTCTGGTAGTGCCACACTTTCTCAAGGTAACTCCTTTACAACAACCAAAGTCAGTCCACTCGCGAAATATCTAACACTGCCAGATGCCACACCAAAATCTCGAACAAGGACGCCAGAGACAACCAAAATGAGAGCTATGACTGGAGCTCGTGTATTAACCAGTACTGAATGTTTTGCCGTTATCAAAGAGCAGGAACAGAAAAAGAAGCAGCAAGAGGAAGAAAAGATTAGGAGAAAAAAGAACGAGAAGAGAAAAAACAGCAGAGACTAGAAGAGCAACAAAAAAAGACTGAACAGAAGGCTAAGAGAGTGAAAGAAATGGCGCGTTAGGCAGAAGAAAAGCTAAGAGAAAAGGAAAGGAAAAGAGTTGAGAAGAACAGAAACAGAAGAAGAAGGCAGAACAGAGGGGGAACCCAAGAATGCAGAGAATGGCAGTCACAAACGAACCCTCCGCTCAAGGTGTGTTCAAGAAGATCATTCAACTAGGCTGGATGATGTGATTGAATCTAACAAGTGCTGTGTATGCTATGAACAGTATGAAGAAGAAGAAGAAATGGGTGCAGTGTCCATGTTCCCGCTGGCTACATGAAGAATGCATCATTGAGACTTGTGTCGATACTTTCGGAAAAGAATTGCTATGTCCTCACTGTGTTTAAAAATAAAAAAATAAAAAAATAAAAATTCAATAATTTCAATCAAGTAGCTATGTCACTCTTCAAAACAATTGTTGTGTCTTCAGTATGTATGAAAAAAATATATAGCTACAAAAAAACAAAAAAAAAATTCATCAATTCAATCAGTACTTCAATCATGTTTTTTGTATCTTTTTTTTTTTTCAGTTGTTCCCAGTAATGAATTTTCAATTTGTCATGACATTTGCTAAAATGAGTACCAAGTATAATTTTTCTATAAAACATTGGGCTTGTGATACAGCACAAAGTTTGACACTTGGTCGATAATAAGTCAATGTGGACTAATTGAGTGGACGGTATTAAGTACCGGTGGTCGGTATCCGGTTCTCAACTAGCTACGGTTGCCGTTATATAACCCAGTCACGGAGGAGGCCAGTGACCCGAAATTTTCCAAACATCGTCCAGAAGTGTTGTGTTATCGTCCAGTTGCATTATGATGTTCTTGACTAGGTTCGGGTAGGATAAATAATGGTAAGTTGAAATGTGGTCGATAATTGGCCACGTACGCTAACAACTGATGAAGGCTTTTCGAAGCTGAAATTTTTGTTATAATTAAACTTGATCAATACTATGATGTGATTCACCAGTAATCTCATGAAAATTTTTTTTCATTTAATGAAATGGAATCTCATGGCTATGTTGTAAGCATTGTACCCTATATAAAAAAGAATAACAACAACTTAAGATTTAGTCGTTGAATACTTTTTGGGTTTTGCTTTGATGCCGACCAGTGGCGTAATAATTATCTGCTGTATTTTCCGAATGATCTTGGTTAAAACATCTAATGGCATCCTTGATAGAAAGAATGGAGTGATTTCTATCACTATTGCTAAATTGTTTACTCATAACATTTACAAATCCATTTCAATGTAATTACAAGATCCATCGTTTCACAATTTCTTTCTATACTTTATGTGCTCCCTACAGAAAAAATAATGAATTAATTATTCAGATTTTACCCTGATGGGTCAATATTAAAATTTATCCTATAGTTCACACTCAATTCTCTTTTATGTATTTAGATCTTACGCCATAATTTTGTCAGAGACATTTCGGTCAATCAGGTATGTAACAATTTTCTTTTTAATAACTTTATAAGAAAACGTATAAATATGTGGTTCTGTTGTGTTAAGAACTTGTTGCAAGGTATTAAGATTGTTGAAATATATTAACACTTTGCAATGGTTATTATTTTAGACTCGTACTATAGAGATATCTCAGCAAGCTAAGCATTTGCTAAATAAAATCACAGATAGAGAAATGAGTGAAGTGTCCCCTTCAAGAGCGACTAACCCAGGTAATGGACAAATGGAGACTTAATTAGTTTTACAATTTTTTTTTTACTTTTAGATTTTGATATAATTGAATTAACTCAAAATTGGGCTCAAGGTTCATCAGATAGACAGAAATTAGAAAGAATTGGTAAGAAATGTTTATAAATAATTTTTTTAATTGAAGAGTCTTTACTTAGTATGAAGATATATATAGCTTTAAGATGTGTGTATAATTTCTAGAGCATATTTGTGCAATATTAGTCAGGGGCCTAGTTGAATACATATGTATATAAGGTATGTTAAACAATACAATGTATCTTTAAGGATGGAGGCTGGACAAATTTTGGGCCATTGCTAATGATGGAAAAGTTCTTATGTCAGCAGTAAGATGGCTAATTTAGTAAAGTTGTTATATATGTTAACATTTGCCTTATGTTTGGTAAATATTTAGAGTATTGTGCCCTATTCATGCCCCATTATTGTTCAAAGTAGCGTGGAAGCTATCAAAGAAGTTCTGGATGCTATACAGGTATTTAGAATAACCATAGTAAAATTTAATTAATATATCTAAGGGTGCTGGCACATAGCAACGCGCGTGCACTGTTAATTGAGTTCCCAGACCACGAGTTGTAGTTCGTGGCTAGCCTAAAAAAACACTCGCACGGAATTCCCACCTTCAACTTCCTCGGGTATAGTTAGCGATCTTACTCGATCTATTCTTACGCAATCCCCTTGTGGTCTTTTATATATCCAGATCAGGGGTTCCCCTCGTGGCTGGTTTTATTTCAGGGCTGGTTTTATTCTGGCACGGTTATCTTTGGTGGTGGGTTATCAAGTTGTGGCCAATGTCTAGTAGAAGAGTCAGAGGAGCAAAGAGGAAACAGCAACTTCTTGCTGCTAGGCACAAGAAAAGATGTAATCCCAGTAGTAGTTGATTGTTGCAACACACAAAAAATTAGTTCTAGCTACCTGTACACCAACTAACAATACACTGTCATCTGACAAAATTACTGGCAAAATCCTAAATATTCAATTGCACATCTGAGGAATTATTGACTCCTGTTATGTAGTACATAACGTAACTACATTTTGTACAAAAAAAATTGCAAAATTGAGATAAAAAATGTGTCAGGTTTATTATTGGTATCTCTGATGTAATATCACAGGTTCTGAATTGGAAGTAGGCGTAGGTCCATCTGTGCCAATGAATGCCGGTTCATCCGTGCCAGTAAGCACAGGTCCGTCTGTGCTAGCAAGCGCAGGTTCACATGCGCAGTTCAGCAGCCCCCATGGTAGTATCTGCAGGTTTCCCGTTCCTGAAGCAAAGCCAGTTGGTTTTTCTGGATCAGTAGAGCTCCCTAAAATTGTATTCAATGATGATTGGGGTAAATTACAATGATAAATAAAAATTTGAAAAACTCGTTAACCTCGTATTTATTTTTTAGGGTCAAACGTGGACTGCTATGGGCACGGAGGTATACATAGCTGCAGTAAAAAAATTACCCCTCTGTCTCTCCTTGATGGCATCAAATGTGATGCCTTTGACCCTGCCTTCCCCCCCCCCCCCCCCCCCCCCCCTCACAGTAAAAAAAAACAAAACAAAAAACAAAAATTGTGCATGTTTACTAACAATCGACTCACAGTCGACTGTGAGTACCCAGAGATGTTTTTTAAAATACTTACAGACTCAAACTTGGATGACAGCGAGTATGCTGATGGCTTCAGTGAAGATGACTTCAGTGAAGATGACTCTGCAAGTATCCTCAAGGATGACTTGATAGACAGGTTGTGCGTACTCGCTGAAGACCTCAAGTTTCTCCATGACCACCGCATGATGTCGTCATGCATATCAACTGGCAGTGTGAGTTTCCACCATTCCGAAGAGTTTCGAATCCACAATTCGAAGTGTTCCTGGCGCCAGTACTATCCGGTAGTGTCCTTCCTCATTAGTGGCCACCTACATGTAGATTATGCAAGGCTCAGTGATTTGTTAGGTCTACCTAACTGTTCCAGCACTCAATGGCACAGGATAGTTGAAAAACTTGAGGAACATGTCACTGACCTGGCTGAGTGGTCCTGTGAACAGGTAAGACAGGATGTGATGGATCGGGGAGATGCACTCAAATGGATGGCCACATTTGATGGGTTCTACCTCACTCGGGGCCATTATTCAAACAATTCGTCGGCCACTCTACACGACTACAGGTCAGGTTACTTAGCGCACAGGACAAAGAGAGGCAAACACAGCAATTGGAGTGGCACATCAGCTGGAGCCGAGACTGACATGCTGGATGAGGTCCTGAAAAAGGCCAAGCAGGATAGATTTGTCATTTAAGAGTTAGTGACTGACAAGGACACCTCTGTCAATGCCACTTTCTGCCAGTATTTTCCCGAGGGAACACTCACATATTACTCTAATCACTGTGCAAAGACCCTGCACAAAAATTTAGAGAAGATAAGAAAGAGCAAGTGTGAGGTGCGATAGATATACATATGTATATATATTATGGGAATAGGAGGGTAATGATTTCTTATAAATTTACCTGCTTTTGTAATGAATGGCAGTGTAAGGCAGAAAAGTTCCACTGCAAGCGGATGACGGACCGTTTACTCAACTCGTGCAAGGCTGAGCTGAGTAACTTGATCGCGTCTGATGAAGTTGCATCTAGTGACGATCCGCTCAAGGGTTTTTCTGAAGCTATCCAGAACTTCATCAACCATTACAGCATCACACCAACACAAGCCAAGAAGTTAGTCACTCGATTTCCACACTCCATTGCTTCTCCGTAGAACCAGTGATACCAAGGATGCCTTCGTTGCCTCCCTGAAGCAGAAGGGAGTCAGGAGCAAGCCGCTCGGAGAGAAGTTGTACAGGGCGCTCTGCTCATCTTAGAAGTCTCAGCCTGGGCGCCTTCTCTCCATTTCGTTGTCAGTGTTTATTTATTTTTTCAAACCAGCTCTTAAAAGAGCCACTGCATTCCAAAATATTTCACCCTAAACAATAATCCGCGCGTATTCCTTATCTGCTCGAGGAGGGCGGGTCTGAAATTGACAAAATTGTGCGAGGAAAGATTGGCTTGTTCTGCATGCTATTTCTGGCCATAAGTACGGAATGGGGGTTCAGAACCATTCTGTTTTTGGAATACAGGTACAGAAGATAAAAATAAAAAAAATTACAGAGGGAAATTTCGTAATAACTGCAAAAAACGGATATATTTAAGGAAATGGTCGCCACAAAAATAATAACAATGAATAATTTGAAAACTACATTGTAAATCGAAAAAAGCTTCTGTAATTGTGTCGGCAGTGAGTTCCAGAGTTCGTAGAGGGTGAGACCCCCAACTGTGGAGTTGAATTGTCGGGATATTGTGACATTTATGTTGGAGAATGTGATGGCTTATATCCGCCATAGTAGTTGCTTTGGACTTCTAATTTCTGGTAAGCCAGCTCCTTAGATAGTTTACTGTGAGGTCCACTGTATAGGATAGCCTGCAAAACTTAAGAAATATATAAAAGTAGGCCATAGCAACATAATTGATTTAGTTAATTGATTTGCGTGGGTGCATGCGTAGGCGGTGCGTAGGCGGTGTGCCAGCACCCTTAATAATATTAATTACAATAACATTTTGGTGCTAATTTTCAACTGAGTGGGGCTGAATATTGAAAATTCATAAATTTATAACCGAAAAATACGTATCATTTATTTTTTTGGAATGAATTTAAGTTTAATTCTTCTGTTTACTATTGTCATGATTAATATTGTTATATCTGTTAGCCACACCCTCACATTCACAGCGTTGCACAGTTGCAGCACATGGTAAAGGATGGACACCATATCACAGTTTCTGTTGAGATGTTGGAAGAAAAGTCACTCAAAGACTATTTGTACACGGTGATGGCAAAAGAGCAAGTTATTTGAACACCATGTATTTACCTTTTAATCCACTTTCAGTCCAACCCATGTGATCCCTGGGAAAACAAGTACAAACAAGTGAAACAAAAATTTACTTCAGAAAAAATTGCCAGATATGGAGCTCAAGTGCTCGATGTGAGTATCTCATGAATTTCATTTTGTTATGCTGACACTTTCTCTTGTCGTTTCTAATTCATAAATAATATATGAAGGTGTGAATTAACCAATTGGTTGTGAAACTATTCTTAATCTTACTTCATTTAAGGGTAGTCTTCACCATAAAAAAGATTTTAAAACATTTGTAGACTCTTTATTTTATTAAAGTTATGACAAAAATGTAAAATCATAATTTTATGGTGAAGACCCCTTAATTTTTTCAAGATCACATTTTGTTTCTGTACTAAAATTTTATCCTACAATCATAATAATGCGATGATTAGAGATCTTAATTTACTGTAGAAACCAAGAAAATTTCTAATAGGGAATTATGCTCAATATGATAATAACAGTTACTAATTTAAGTATATTATATATTATTATTATGTGCCAGCTTCCATTCATATGTATGTTTACTTATGTTTTTTTTGTCAGGCCCTCCTTTTTCTGTATGATGTTGGATTTCCTCCTATGGGACAGGTCACAACTGGTAATATCTACTTGGATGGTGATGACTGCATGCTTGGTGGCATCGAGAATACATTGTTAGGTCATAGGACGTATTCCTACAATTCATTGAGGAATATTGCAGGAGACTTCATTGATGTCTTCATGTTTGGTTAGTCATCATACACGTGATTTATTCCAGTCAAGCATTACGAATGTAAATACATAAGATTCTCTAATTAATTTTTATTGCTTGTTTGTACTAGACATCTATCACTACTCTTGAAATGAACAATTGATTAATTGAATTAAAAATTTTAATTACTGTGCACAATTGCTTCATCGCCATTTGTGCTGAAGCACATCACTATGCATATATTACAAAGTTATTTCGAAGAAACCTCAGAACCAGTTACATTGTGACAGTATGCTACAGATAATTTTGTAAAATCACAAGATAGGGTGATGCAGGGTTTAAAAAAAATTCTTTCCATAAATTGTCACCATTTCTCATAGGTTTGGTTGTCATGGAGATGGCTACTGGAAATTCAATGATTGGTCATCCTACACCACAAGATTACAAATCAGTGTCCGAGGAAGTCAAAGAAATTTTGGATTTCATTTTTGAGCTGCAGCATTCCATACAAGATGTGAGTATATTACTTTACACGATTTTTCCTCTCATTTACCTGCAATGATATTTTTGAGAATGTTTGCTTGAAATTTTAATGTATTAATTTAGTGAGTGAGCGAGGCATGCTGTACATTTTCAATGTTCAATTGAGATTTTTATATATGTCCATTTGTATGTATCATACATAGGATCTCTTTTTGCACACGCTCCTTATTATGTAAGTTGGTAAAGTGTCTTGAAAATATACTTCTAAAGGGGTAAAGAACTAGAAAAAATTCAGGCCATGTGAAGCAGACTAGGCCTTGACTTAACTTAATACTCGGAACTTTTGTTTACTTTGTCAGTGGACTAACAATCATAGCGGACTATGAGACATGGAAAATGGTACTCTTCAGTGCAGTTAACCACTTTAAAGTCAACCTCTCAACAATGCATAGTGGAATACAAGTATCCCTGCAAGACTACACATTTTCTCTTGAGCGTTGTCAAATGTGAATTCACTCTGAAAGTGTGCTTGCTAAGTACTACATAAATAAACACCCTTTGACTTCTGTATGCAGTAAAATAAAAGAATACTTTTTAGACTTCAAAATGCTGCTAAACACGACTCTTGGGCTTTAAGAAATCTAGAGGTGAAAAATATTAAGACTGAAGCTCATAGTTAATTTCCCTAAGTATAGATAAAAATTGAAGGATTTTTTTAAAGAATATAAAGGAAATTGGTACATTTTTATTGTCTATATAGTTATTGTATAGAGCTGTTTTTGTGTTTTGGCAATCATTATAAAGGTGATACGGATCAAATTAAGAGGGTAATGAGATATTTTCTGGATGATTCTCTAGCATGACTATTTTCTTGAATGTGCACACCAAAAACTCACCTCATGAAGTTAGTTTTTTGGCCATAACTCCAAAAGTTCAGGTCACAAACTCAACAAAATTTCTAAAGGACACTCATTGCATGAATAGATTGCTTTATAATGTAACTACAATATCTAATAATTGTAACTTCCTTAGCTGCAATCTGTATTTTGTTTTTAAAAGCATTAAATTAATTTTGATTTATTAACCCTCAGTGCGCATACATGAGAGTGTTACATTAATCAGTTTGTCTATCAGTCAGTCAGTCATTCTGTCATACAACAAAAGCAGATATCGAAGATGGCAGTCTTCCGAAGATTGAAACAAGCATCAAAATGGTACAGTGGACATTTTAAGTCCCTGTAATGTGCCGGAATTTTTAGTTTCGACTTATTTTTTTTCAGAGTAAGCGAAGTTATTTTAGTATGATCATAAAAGAATGTTGGCAATGCCCCCTGTAATCATGCTATACTCATGTGAGCAATTAACTTCTTTGCTACCCGCAGTAGTTTTTCATTACACATTTCTCAACAGTTTACTGGAGTGCTTGTATTTTCTCATTTCAACTACTGGTTAGGTGAGTTTTGTTGTATGTTAAGCTTCTCGAGTTATCGACTGACTTGCTCAGGCTTTACATGTCAACTTCCATAAGCGACATATCAGCATAGCATATTCATTGTGATGCTACTCCAAATAATAATTTTTTTAGTCTTAGTAATAACTAGCTATGTATAGTGACACTGAGAGTTGGCTCCCTTGGTGCTTCATTACTTATTGCTCTAAAATCTGTATGGTATTTATGGGATATATTTAAAAAAAACATTTTCTTAAGGCATTTAACTCTTTGTTTGTCTTTAATTTATGCCTACATTCTCCCTATCTTATTTTTTTAGGTAAGGCAGCATAGTTTCTTTAGTACTATTGTGGTCCAAGATGACTATGACCAGGTTAGTTTGAATATAAAATGGAGAATAAGTTATGAATCTGTGCAGATAGCTTGCACTGTATTTGAGTATTTTTTATCACATGATCATGTTTATATGGCAGATACCATCATTGTCACAAAATGCTGGAGTTTTACTGCAGAAGGTGAAGAAAGGTAAGTGGAGAAATCAAGATGCAAGAGATAAAGGAATAAAGAAGCCTAAAATGTATCACCGCAAACTGAAATCTCATTGATATGATTAACGCTTCAAGTCAATTATATTTATTGTGACTATCACTAACTAGCTATAGCTGCACATAGTTTTTGGTCTTATATATTTTTATTATAGTGAAACTGATAATGTATTAAAGTACTCAAAAGTATTTGACATTCTCGATTTTGGTATTAGTTAATAAATTAATATTACAATTAGGTAGCTATTTGTGTAATTTGATTGATAGGTATACAAAAAAACAGATTAGCTACAGCCTTGATAATCACTATTTTCTAGTGTAGTGGATGCCCCTTAGTTATTGTTATCTACACACAAAAAATGATAATCAAAATTTTGGTTTCTGTTTTTATCACCAGATTCTAAAGTATATTGACTATGACCATCATATGAATAGTGTTGTTTTAGTTAACTAAAACTAAAACCAAAACCCCTTAGTTTTGGGGTATTTTACTTTTGGTAAGAATAACTAAAACTAAGCTGTAGAGAACATGAAAAAACTAAAACTAATTATTTTAGAAGACAGTAAATTCAATAATAACTAAAACTACCAGTAGAGTGGATGACAAAAACTAAAACTAACCAATTTTATTGTAAACAATTCACCTCGAATTATGTCATTATTAAATGAAAATATAAATTCCCATCAAGTAATTATTCTCTAAACTACATAACAAATACCATACTTTATTAATAATACCCAAGTTTTCACAGAAATATTATGATAAGCCATTTTTGAAGTTCTTTGGAAAAACTACATGAACAACTTTCTTTAAGTCACATTATTGCAGAATTTGAGAGGCAACATAAATTACTAAAACTAAGACAATTGATAGTGTAACTAACTAAATCTTCTACATGGTATTGAAGAAAAACTAAAAAGTAACTAAATCTTCAGGGAGAATTTGGGGAAAAAACTAAAACTAAGCATTCAAGATATTTTTTTAGTATAAATAACTAAAACTAAGAAAGTCTGGAATTGCCAAACCAAAACAACACTACATATGAATACAAGATAGATTGAAGGATTTAGGTGATGCATTTTGAAGGAAATAGGATTGTTTTGCTAATAAAGTATAAAGTATTGCAACATTGCAATACATACTTATTCAATGGGCAATAGTATGCTCCCTGATAACTAGAAAATGCTCGTGTAGCATTGGTTGGGCGAGCGAGGTTCTGGGGAAATGTTGACACTTTCAATTGCATTGGGGTCGTTTGATTTGAATATGCATTGGTTTTCTTCCTGCAGGTTGCCAAATCTGAATTCACATCTCATTATTAGTAGTAGAATATGTAATGTAAAGGGGGAAATGATGATTGGTAAAGGGTAAAGAATGGTACTCCTCATGATAAAGTAACAATTGTCCTTCTGGAATGCGCGCGCGTTTAAACGACGACGACGTACGCGTTTAAACGACGACGACGTATTTAAAGGACGACGTATTCAGGATTTCCATAGTCTACATCTTAGAGTTGCTCGCTCGCTTCGCTCGCTCGCCAATTATTGGAGGGCCATACCCCCCCCCCCCCATTCCTATTCCACACATTAGCTTGATTAGCACTGAAATTATTTGGTCAAAGGCACAATAAGGTAATAATTATTCAGTCATTCTCGGCTGAAAGAATTATAATAATAGGAAAATTTTTCTCGTTTTTAATAGCCAATATTTTTAATTATAACCTTAACTCGATGTTTTCAACTTCTTGCTGAAGTCGTCTTCAAGGGGCAACTGAGGTCGAACTCTCCCTGGTGATATAATAACACAAAGTAAACAGCAAGATTTCTGGAGGACATGCTTAGTGTTTATTATCTGTTAAACTTGTTGTTGTCAGGTGTCATCTGTATGTGTAGAGCTTCCTTGATCTTCAACTCATGATTCTTACTGGCTCTGTCTACAACTCTTACCTCTTCCCATCTAATGGGGTGATAGAGAGTAGTGAGATGCTTGTATCAGAGAGCTAGGATATGAGTGAAAACTTGAAGGAAGATAAGAGAAACACCCACACAAAGTACTTCAAAATAATGGTTATGACAACGTAAAGAGTTACCTTCTAAAGTTCACACAGATACTGAGCAAGAGAAAGGTTTGTTTCTTAATTGTACATATAGCAAGATTGAGTGAGAGCATTCAGAGTGTGTAGAGACTTTGACTTCAAAACAGCATTTAATTCGGGTAAGACACTACACTAAGATTACATCTTACTTAAAGTCAGAGATACTATACCTATTACCACATAGCTAGTGTATAGTATGCTGCAGTTGTGGTAAAGTATACATAGGTAAAACAAATAGAAGGCTTTGAGCAGAGAGTAAAAGAACATCAGCATGCTTGTAAGAGAGGTGATGAGAAGGTTTTTCGGCCATTGCTGAATGTTATTGGCAGCAGCATCACCCCATTAGCTAAGTGGGAAGAGGTAAGAAGTGTAGACAGAGCCAGTAAGAATTGGGAATTGAAGATCATGGAACATATAGATTACACCTGACAACAAGAAGTTTAACAGAGAGGTTTAGAGCTTCCAAGATGCTACTGTCCATGCTGCGTGCAAATCACCCTCCAGCAGGATATAATTAACACTATGCGTGTCCTCCAGAAATCTTGCTGCTTACTGTAGGACCGGCCTCCGCAGACAGAGACAGAGAAGCACAGAGAGAAGGAAAGAAAGAAAGAGAAGTAGAAGAAAGAAGAAGGATGAATAAAGACTATACAGCTTTATAGCTGGTGCTTAAATGATTTGTGACTGTACATTTTCTTTACTTTGTTTTGCGTAGTGTGGTTAGTTGCGTAGTAGCTAGTTTAGCCAAACATTTCCTGTGTGTATATTTAGTCTGGGGCATGCGCTTGAACTTGTATTAAAACTGAGTGCACGCATGCCTGTATTGCCTTTTGTGACTTAACTACTTTTATATAATCACAAGAAGTGGTCTCTGGTTTAACTGGGAGGGATTCAAGCTGCCTCACTACCTGTCCGTCTTGCGAAGGTTGCCAGAGCTGTCCAGAGGACTGGTGGCAGCGACTTAACTGAATCTCAGGCCTGACCTGGCTGAGCATCGACTCTGCACAGCCGACCAACGACCTGTAGATATATAATCCTGAGATTAAGGAAATTCTTCAAACTTTGGGTAGTATACTACATTTAGAAGAATAGAAAGCAAAGAAAAACGAATACTAAAGGTAATATTATTTCTATTATAACATTTAGTACTGATTTGCTTACAATTTTTTGATAGATTTAGGAACATTCTCTCTTTGAGTCTAAGTACGTTTGGCAATCATTTTGATAATGTTATTACTTCAGACTAATTGTACTGCATTATTATTCAAGTTTTAACAAGATACTTGTTAGTGATTGAGGTATAACCTGTGATGTGCTTCAGCAGTAATAGCAAGCAATCCATTCTGAACTAATAATTTTTGTCTTATGACTGTCTTATTACTTTGAGGAAACAGACAAATTTGCATGCTTCCAAGAGTCTCAACATCAGAATTTTCATGCCTTTCTGCATACTTCTCTTCATCTATATACCCTTAAACCATCCTCATAATACTAATTAGTGATCTGTTAATGAAATAAATACTACAAGTAATTACAATGAAATAAATAGTTAAATAAACAATTAGTTAAATAAACAGTTACTGATATAGCTCGGTGGATTAGTAAGGGTAAAAGTATTGGGGGTGGGGCACCATGCAAAAAGTGTG
>WLWD01000349.1_pt1 | contig 26828 bp, 18 predicted proteins | sample 6712731 | NCBI WGS metagenome assembly WLWD01 (sample SAMN12718690, study PRJNA576275) | sponge metagenome | isolation source: marine sponge | host: Mycale hentscheli | place: New Zealand: South Island, Marlborough, Capsize Point | collected 2014-11-01 | reverse complement strand
ATAAGCCGTGCGCAACAGTATTTACTTGAAAATACATTGTCCACTAGACTACTGCGAAGGTAAGTCTGTGTAGGTGCATGTCCAGTTGTGTCAAAGCATTGTGTGTTACAACCACTACTTAGCTAAAGAATATCACAAAGAAAACTTTTAAATAACGTGTATTGTTCTGTTGTTGTTGTTTATTCCTTCAATTCAAGCAGTTGCAGAGAGTTGTTACTATGGCCCTGAAATCCCTTTACCCTGTATGCTAAATTAAAAAACTGGACCTTATTTTCAGTAGCTTCAGTGTTAGAAGTCAATACAAATAGTATAGTCTTTAGGCTCGCTCGCCATTTGTGCTCAAGCACACCACTAGTTTATTTATATATTATGTTTGGACGTATGTATGTCATTTTGTACTTTGACCCTCCGTATTTTTGTGTTCGCTCGGCGTTCGACCCCGTCCCAAACTTCACTAAACAGAATCCTCTAGTTTAGCGACCATTACCCGTATCACCTTAGAATTGATTTGTTTACCGTTTTGAATAGTTTTGCGGGTGCTGGGAGCTCCATTTCTATTCGAGTTAGTGGCGGTGGTAAGTTAATACACTATTTGTCACAGTTATAGCACTACTCAACAGCATTTACTTGACAATTCATTGTCTACTAGACGAACCACGAAGGTGCGTAGGTTGAGGGGAGTAATCAATGACTACATTTGCCTTCTGTTTTTCTATTTTCACATTTGACTTATAAACTTTTTGTCTCTTGAAAAAAAACAAAAAACAAAAAAACTATGGCATTGAATCCCCTTTACCGTATATGCGTAATTTAGCAACTCAACTTTATTTTAGTAGTTTGAGTAACAACAGTGTAGTTTAAAGCTCGCTCGCCATTTGTGCTCCAGCACACCACTAGTTTATATGTATGGACTTACGTATGTCATTTTGTACTTTGACCCTCCGTATTTTTGTGTTCACTCCGTGGTCGACCCCGTCCCAAACTTCACTAAACAGCATCCTCCGGTTTAGCGACCATTACCCGTATCACCTTAGAAATTGAATTGTTTACCGCTTTGAATTGTTTTGCGGGTGCAGTTAAAACGCAAAAACTTATGGGAGCTCCATTTCTATCCGAGTTAGTGGCGGTGGTAAGTTAATACACTATTTGTCACAGTTATAAGCCCTATTCAACATCATTTACTTCATTCGCCATTTGTGCTCAAGCACACCACTAGTTATAGCTATTTTGGCTGCACGATAGTAAGCGATTATTTGTAAAGACCCCGTAGTTTCGTGAGCAAATAAATTTTTGGCCTGCTCGCGCTACTTCTGCATTACATTATTCTCAGCCTTTTACGCATAGTCTTGAATTTCTCATTTATAAACTACTAGTGAGGTGAGTGTCACTTGTAGGTTAAGTTTCTCATATGTGGACGGTAGTAACGTCTACAGTTTCATTACACGAGTTGCCTGTCCACTTGCTCAAGTGTTATATATAGTATCGACGTGCACGAACATACATATAGGCATATTTATAATAAAGATACTACAAATAATTCATTCTTTAGGCCTTTGTATTAAGTAGATATTATATAGCAACGCTGAGGGTTCGCTCCCTAGGTGTTTCATTTATTTGTTATTTATACTTAAAATAAAACACAAAAAACTATAAAAATCACCTCTAATACTTAACTTTGTTCTCTAGTGTTACTGAGTTAAAATAACGATCCTGATTACTATAATTAGATTGATATGTAGTCAGACATATATTTAAATCTGATTAAATGATGTACAATTAGAATACAGACAACAGACTAGCAGGCTAAGATATTTGTTTTTAAAATCAGTCGTTACATTAAATGATTAAAAATAAAATTATGATAAATGAATTGAGCATTCTATATTATTTTACAGTCATATTTAAAATACTTCGATTACAATAATATATACAATGTGTATATTAGTAATGACTTATATAAAACTTTTATATGTCAGATCACACACACATTATTACTGTGGCAAAAAATTAGTTTTATAAACAAAACATGAAATGTATATAAGCATAAGTTGTCTCAATTTAATAAAAATTTCAATAAAAATAATTTGATGAGTTTTATCTTCATTACAATAACCTCAAATAAATTTATTCCATATGTCCATATTATCTAAAAGTGTTGCTCTGTTTCTTACAGTGTATTCACCTAAAAGAAAAAGTTATTATAATGAATACTATATCAAACACAATGCAAAAGATATATTTCGTAATTAAATTAAAATATGATATAATTTTAAATACAACAACTTTTGTACTTTCATCAGAAAGTAAAATGTAGGCTTATGAGAAATGTAATAATGCAAACAAATTTTATCACTAAATTAAAACTAGTAGAGGCTAAAATCTCACTTGCTCCCTTTTTGAGACCTCATGTTTGGGGGATTTAAGGTAGTGGTTGGTTACTGGAATCAGTAATACTAAACATCTATAGTGTTTGAATCCTTCCCAGAATTCTCTATTCATTGTTATTAAAAAAGTATTATCTGGAATAATGTTATGAGGTCGAAATACAAAACACTCAGTTCACAACACTTTCAGTTTGAAACACTTTCAGTTCAAAACACTACTACTACAAAAATATTTTTCTTCTAGAATCTTTTTGCATGCAGAAAAATAAACTTTCCAGTTTTGGCTAAATTAGAGCATTAGTATTTGTGATACAGTAATCTTGACTTAACCTACTTCAGCACAATTTTCATCTGATGAGCTATGGGCAGTTTGACAGCAAAGAAAGTAAATCTGTGGTTAATAGCAACAGTAGGTGTTGTTTGCTTTGGTGAGTGTTCTTTCTTGTTTCTTCACACATTATTACTGTGATAATAAAATAAACTTTATCATAATATTATTTAGTTAATATTTACTGGCAAAAAAATTAGTTTTATTAACAAAACCTGAAATGTATATAAGCATAAGTTGTTCTCAATTTAAGCATAAGTAAGATATTGTTTTGGTTCATTTTCCAAAAAATAATTTGATGAGTTTTATCTTCATTACAATAACCTCATACAAATTTATTCCATATATCCATATTGTCTAAAAGTGTTGCTCTGTTTCTCACAGTGTATTCACGTAATAGAAAAAGGTATTTTAATGAATATTTAATCAAACACAATATAAAAGTCTTCATTACATTAAAATATGATATAATTCAAATACAACAACTTATCAGAAAGTAAAATGTAGGCATATGAGAAATGTAATAATGGCCAACAAATGCTACAATCTCATCTACTCCCCCTTTGGAATTGACCTTATGTTTGGGGGATTTAAGGTAGTGGTTGTTTACTGGAATCAGTAATACTAAACATCTGCAGTGTTTAAGTCCTTCCAAAAATTTCTATTCATTGTTTTAAAAAAGTATTATCAAAGCAGTAAGGAACAATGTTAGAAGGTCAAATACAAAATACTTTCAGCTCAAAACACTTTCAGTTCAAAACACTACTGAACAGAGTACAAAATTATTTTTCTTCTAGAATATTTTTGCATGCAGAAAAATAAACTTTCCAGTTTTGGTTAAATTATAAGAACCTTAGAATCAGTGATACAGTAATCTTGACCTAACCTGCTTCAGCACAATTTTCATCTGATGAGCTATGGGCAGTTTTGCAGCAAAGAAAGTAAATATGTGGTTAATAGCAACCGCAGGTGTTGTTTGCTTTGGTGAGTGTTCTTTTTGTTTCTTCTCATTACTACTCTGAATATTATTCAACTACTTTATTAGGTGCAACATTTCGACCATCAGCATTTACACTCACTGGAGTATCTTCCATCAATGGATCTGATCCTAATGCAGGATGTCCCTCAGTCTGTAGGATGCCTGATGCAAGTAGTGAGAGGTTCTGTGATTGTACTGGACAACTAAGTCATACTAATGGTACTCTCATTGATGGAATTATTCCTACTTTTGATGTCAGTCAGAGAGGTACCTGGGCTTCTCAACTCTATACAGTTAACAGCACCCTTAATTCTTATACAGTATCATTTCAATTCCCTCAATCTTTCATGTTGAGAGAAGTGGAATTGAATATATTCTTTTGTACATTATGGAATATGCCAAATGAAGCACTTACCATTAATGTTTACCGAAGTATTACATTTCCAGCAATCATGCAAGGTTCTTCATTTCTTGGTAAAGTAACATTGCTTGAAAATATGTCAAATTGTTTGTCTGCAATAAATGTTACTGTAAATTTAATGTATCTCCAGTAATATCAAGTAGAATGTATTTCATTGAGTTTGTAAATTCAAGAACTATAGGTGGAATTTATGTAGGAGAAGTTACATTTAGAGATGAAGTTACTCGTATGTGTAAGTTGATAAACTATATTTGTGCACCAGGTTTATATACCAAATTATCAAATAGCAGTACTTTTCAAGCTGATGACATAATACAGTGTTTTCTCTTACATACTGTGACTTAAATGTTTACATCTACAATAGTTAAGCTACACAGAGTATCACATTTATCAGCTTAATGGCGAGTCACACAATTTTACAAAAATATTGTCACCCTAAAGGTAAAGAGAAACACTAAATGAAATTTTACAATTACTATGTGACATTAACATATCTAGTTCATGTTCTGCAGATTAATTAAACCATCTAAATATTATAATTTTCGTTTGGAATTCTTAATTACTTAATTTGTTTTTGACGCTAATAGTAGGTGTTATTTAAGTTTTTGATAAATAATTAATGATACTTTGGAAATGCACATTATTAATAATAATAACTATAATAACCAGAGTAATACAATAATAAGATAAAAACAGAATTCAACATTCTGTCATTATTTTATTGTTAAATAAATCAGCCAAATCACTCATAACATAAACATCATGATAATTATACTAGTTGTGTCCAACAAAATATTATATAGATATTAGACTATTCACATTATGTTATTATTTCCTATTTGCAGCCACAACCGCATTTATTGACACATCTTCTAATGTTTCATTCACTCATCCTCTGCTAAATATCTCAATTGCAAAGACTGAAATGTATAATACAACTATGACTACTGATCTAAAATATATGCAAAACTATAGCACTTCATCAACGTTTGAAACTTATTCTACTGAAATAATCCTTGGCGAAACAGATTCGTTCCCATCCAATCCAATAGTAGCTGTACTAGTCTCAGCAATAATAACTTTGCTAATAATAATCATAATAGGCTGTTTAATGACAGTATTGTGCATGTGGCATAAGAATAAATTGAGCAGAATTGATTTGTCCAAGCATGAAGAGGTTGAATCAGGGAACACTACAAGCCAACAGTTTACTAAGCTTACTTCTCTAGACCACAACATATCAAACATCGATGATTATGAGAGGACAATTATTCAAGGACCACGAATAGCAAGTTATTCTAACTCATGCTATACGATAATAGATACTGAAACTAAAGAAAACAATCCTCTTACCTCATCATTTAAAGCTACTTCAAGCCACTATGAATATGATGAAGTTTCCATCAAAGAAACAGAAAATAATATAACTCAAGACTCCAATAAGTCAACACAATTAGTCAGACAGGATAGTGACCAAAGAATGTCCAACATGAATGATTTCAGTGTCAAGGATCTGGCACCTTCCGAAAGAAGCACTCATGAATACGACAAACAAAGGCAACTGTACTCTTCAGTGAAAAAATATTCACCCAAATTTTCAATTTCTGAAGTGTTTGCATCAAACTTATTAATACCAGAATCTTCAACTCACCCAGATGATTTAAAAGCTGACATTATACAATGTGTTGCTGACCCAAATAAAAATAATGCAAATGTTTGAAAGGCTGACAATGTGTTTGAGTTATTTTTATTAAAAGCATATAATTATAGTTATTTTAGCTGCTGTACTATAACTTTGATTATTATATACTAATAGTGATGTTTTACATATTATTTAGAAAAATGTTGCCACATATTCATTTGTTAATGATTAGGTATCAAACAATTGTAGTTCATTGTTCTTACATTATTAGTTAAACACAACAGCTAATTTAGAAAATTTGGTGTCATAGCAAGTATCTGGTGTGGAGTATATTGATTTTTTGTGCAAAGCTTGAAGAAACACTTTTTGCAAGAACATTTTCTTTCTGTTTTTAATAATACAATTATAGCCATAGAATAGTCACTAAAATTCAGATTCCTTTGTTCCTAAACAATATAATTGTGTTGTAAACAAAAACTGGTCCCAATGAATCTATAGTGCAGCTGTGAGTGTACGTCATTGCATAAAATCGCTCACTAAAATGCAAACTTTAGTTAAAACAAAGGCAAGAAAATGCAAGAATATTTCCTTTTTCTCATTCAGGTAAATATAAATTTCAACGCGCGTGGTCACTACAATTACAATACACAGCTGTAAAACAAACTAGTCTGGTTTAGCGACCCTTTATTTCCCATTATATATAAGAATAAGGAAAAAAAGAGTCAGATGAGATCTGTACATCAAATTTGTACTCACCCGCGTGCATGACATGACGTCAACATTGAGTGAAGCTTGTGCTCTGTACTTGCTATCCCCACTTGTGATTACAGGTTTGCATAAGTTACATCAGGAATTTTCAACAAATATGTATTTTGGGTGACCACATATCAGAATTAGCATCTGAAGCAGCAGACCTCTAAAACATATGTTGCAACCTATACAAAAATCATTATTTGCTAAGAGATGATTGTGCCTACCTCACAAAGTGCACTTTACCACTATTAATTTGTTGCCATCCTGTATTTCAATGGGAGTCCATAAAGCATTTCCATCTCTTGGACCACTTCCACATAACATACTTTCCTTTAACTCTGGGATTCCTAATCTTGTCTAAGGAAGCAAGCATGGAGTATGGCTATTCTCTGGGATTGCAATTTACTTTCTATTATTGTAGGAGAGATTATAAAAACTTTCTCAGAAGTACTTCATAGTCCCAGAAGTTATGAGGAGTACTTTTTAACTTTGGAAATACGTCTGAGAAGCGCTTTTAAATTTTGGAAGTACTTGTGTTAAGTACTGCCAAAGAGTTCGTGTGTTAGTATTTTTGCTACTGTTTGTTTGTCATAAGGTTGTCACAATTTAACTTGTAAATACAGTAATAGCTCGATTTCAATCCAACAAGCCTTACCATGAGCTTAGTCAACAATATTTTGACCATGCCTGTCTTCTTCTTGGCAAATATGGTTGAATATTATTGTGACACCAAATTTCTAGAATGCTCTGAAGGTTCTGAACTTCTGTCTGATTGATTATAGTATGAAAATTGAATTGGTTTCATCTTGTGATACTATAATTTCACTTTTTATGTAGTAAATATGGAGTAATATACATAACTGAGTCTGATTATCCCTTTTGAAGCTGTAGAGCAAAATAATAATGAATTTTATAGTTTAACACCACATCTTAAACTTGAGTAGTATCCTGCCTGAGATGTGTCTGAATCCAACCTTCACTTCACTGTTAAAAATGAAGTGTTCCAGTAACACTGCTAGGAGCGTTCCCAGGAGAGGGAGGAATTTATGCCCCACCCATGTTTCCTGAACACTGCACGAGGGTTATAATATAACACTCTGAGAGGTGTTTGGACAACATCTTTAGCAGAGTTGTATTAACACCTTCTGCAAGCTTATTACAACACTAAGTAACATGTTTCAATGGCACTGCTAATAAATAATGACCACACCTCATTCACATAACCTCAAAATTGTTAGATAAAAATGATTGACAATGAATATATAAAAATAGATTGAATAAAGTAGCTAAACAGTTTTAAAGCTGTCCTTTCAACATGAGTAGATGAAATATCATGATATGCACTCCATTTATGATCGATCATGTTCAAGATAAATGTACCTGCATTGACACATAAAAATATAACATAAATCAATAAGCAATATACAAACACATTCATAAATGCTAGTAAACACATATTCTAAACACACACCCAGACTCAGCTAAACACTCAATTCTAAACACGCTCATAAATGCAACTAAACAAACTATCCAAAATATGTGACCCTCTACGGGAAAATCGGGCACAGCGCGGCAAGTGGCCCAATCCGCTGTAAATGCCGCCGTCAAAATACAGCTCTCAGTTTAGTAGTAAGTACAGTGGCTATCATGAGTGAAGCCAAGAATCTTGCTAGAGCATTAAACCTCAGCCACCGTGATGGTCTGGACATGATGGGTGGAGCTGACGCTGAAGCCATGGCTCCAGGAAGTGAGGACCCGCTTTCTGACTGTAAGTCACTTATTACAGTTAACTATAACCCTCATCAGTTCATCATCTTTTTTTCCCTTTTTTTTTTAGGTGATGAAGAATTTGATGGCCATTTTACCAACTATTATGAAGGTAAAAATTTAAATTTAAATTTTTTTTGATAAAAAAAACAAACAAAACAACTTCTTATAAAGCTTCTAGGGATGTCTCATCAGCAGAGTTGAAGACGAAGATGACCTCTATGATCCTCTGGATTCTTTGGACTGCTCTGTACCAGACATCGAGCCTTCATCATTGCATCCTGACCACTCATCTGTTTTCTTGTCACCACCCCATTCCGACCCCACTTTTCTTTCCCCTTCCGATACTATGTCCGTTGCCTGCCGACGGAACAGCATCATCTGTGTTAAGGAAAGGAAGAGGTCAAGAAAGCCATCACCAGCAAGGACGAAACGACTTACCTCAACTGAGCAGTTAGACCAGTTTTTAGCCAGTCACAGTCACCAACTCCTTCACCATCACCAGTTTCGTCCGCCCTTCCAAAAGAATTAGAAGTACAGACATCAATTATTAATTATTATTTTTTTATTTTCAGTCATCTCTTTTAAATTATGTATCATCTATACAAGTATTACACACCTTTACTTTGTTCTTATGTCCAGTGTTATCAAAATCTATCTATTTACATTGAATACGCAATATAATTATCCCAACTCAGCTAAAACCACAAAAAAATACTCTAGTGGACAATAGTAAAAACAGACATTACCAAGATAAATAAAACTATTAGTGCAAACACCAATAAAAATGACTCTAGTGCATGTGGGCACTAATAAGAATGACTCTAGTACATGCGAGCACTAAAAAGAATAACTCTAGTACATGCGGGCACTAAAAAGAATGACTCTAGTACGTGTACACACTAATGAAAAACCACAAGCCGACCTCAGAACCACTCAGATAGCCTCGAAGGACAAAATTTAACGACAGGAAGTGAAACTGGAAGTGACATCATGTGACCCGCCCACCAGTGAAGAAATAATTTGGCCTCAAGGACTTCGCCCGTACCTCCAAAGATCACCTGATTAGTAAATTATTTCATCGGGTATCGTAATATCCTTACAACAGCTACTACAATCAAACTAGCAATAACTAACTTAATCGAACATACTACAACTGACAGACACTAGCATGTGCTGACACTAATACGAATAAATCTAGTACGTGATAACACTAATAAGGATGACTCTAGTACTTGATAACACTAACAAGAATGTCTCTAGTATAGTGTAATTACTATGTGCATGCATGGTGTTAGCACTATGTGCGTGCACCGTAATAGTACTAGTGTGTGCACAGTGTTTGGTGTTAGCACTACGTGTGTGCACCGTAATAGCACTGTGCGTGCATTGTTAGCACTATGTGTGTGCACAGTAATAGTACTACGTGCAGTGTTAGCACTATGTGCGTGCACAGTAATAGTACTACATGCATGCACAGTGTTAGCACTATGTGCGTGCACAGTGTTAGTACTACGTGCATGCACAGTGTTAGTACTATGTGCGTGCACAGTAATACGTGCATGCAGTGTTAGTACTATGTATATGCACAGTGCTAGCACTATGTGCGTGCACAGTAATAGTACTATGTGCGTGCACAGTAATACGTGCATGCAGTGTTAGTACTATGTATATGCACAGTGCTAGCACTATGTGCGTGCACAGTAATAGTACTGTGCGTGCACAGTGCTAGCACTATGTGTGTGCGCATTGTTAGTACTACGTGCGTGCACAGTAATAGTACTACGTGCATGCACAGTATTAGCTATTCGTGACATGTAGTACGTGGCACAGTGTTAGTACTATGTGTGTGCACAGTAATAGTACTATGTGCGTGCACAGAAATAGTACTACGTGCATGCACAGTGCTAGCACTATGTGCGTGCACAGAAATAGTACTACGTGCATTCACAGTGCTAGCACTATGTGCGTGCACAGAAATAGTACTACGTGCATGCACAGTGTTTGTACTATGTGCGTGCACAGTAATACGTGCATGCAGTGTTAGCACTATATGCGTACACAGTAATACGTGCATGCAGTGTTAGTACTGCATGCACTATGTGCGTGCACAGTAGTACTACGTGCAGCACAGTGTTAGTACTATGTGCGTGCACAGTGTTAGTACTAGTACACATAGTACGTGCACAGTGTTAGCACTATGTGTGTGCACAGAATAGTACTACGTGCATCACAGTTACTATGTGCGTGCACAGTGTTAGTACTATGTGCGTGCACAGTGTTAGCATGCACAGTGTTACGTGTGCACTACATGTGCGTGCACATAGTACTATTGCGTGCACAGTGTTAGCACTAGTGCACAGTAATAGTACTACGTGCATGTACAGTGCTAGCACTATGTGCGTGCACAGTGTTAGTACTATGTGTGCACAGTAATAGTACTACGTGCGTGCACAGAAATAGTACTACGTGCATGCACAGTGCTAGCACTATGTGCGTGCACAGTACTACGTGCATGCACAGTGTAGCACTATGTGCGTAATACTAATGCACAGTGTTAGTACTATGTGCACAGTGTTAGTACTACGTGCACAGTGTTAGTACTAGCAGTGCTAGCACTATGTGCGTGCACAGTGTTAGTACTATGTGCGTGCACAGTGTTAGCACTACTGCACAGTGTGCACTACGTGTGTGCACAGTAATAGTACAGTGTATTAGCACTATGTGCGTGCACAGTGTTAGCACTATGTGTGTGCACAGTGCTAGTACTACGTGCGTGCACAGTAGTAGCACTATGTGCGTGCACAGTGTTATAGTACTACGGCATGCACAGTGTTACTACGTGCACAGTGTTAATATGTGCATGCACAGCTCATGCATGCACAGTGTGTTAGTACTATATGCGTGCACAGTAATACTGCATGCACAGTGTTAGTACTATGTGTGCACAGCACTATGTGCGTGCACAGTGTTAGTACTATGTGGTGCACAGTGTTAGTACTATGTGCGTGCACAGGTTAGCACTTACGTGTGTGCACAGTAATAGTAGCGACGTGCAAGTCCAGTCGCTAGCACTATGTGCGTGCACAGTATATACGTACGTGCTTCACATGTTAGTACGATTTGCGTGCACAGAACTAGTACTACTGCAATGCACAGTGTTAGTACTATGTGCTGCACAGTAATACGTGGCATGCAGTGTTATCACTATGTGCGTGCACAGAAATAGTACTACGTACGTGCACAGTGCTAGCACTATGTGCGTGCACAGAAATAGTACTACGTGTGCACAGTGTTAGCACTATATGCGTGCACAGTAATACGTGCATTCACAGTGTTAGTACTATGTATGTGCACAGTGCTAGCACTATGTGCGTGCACAGTGTTAGTACTATGTATGTGTGCACAGTGTTAGCACTTCGTGTGCAGTACTACTTCGTGAATGCAGTGTTAGTATTAGTACGTGTATGTACAATGATAACAGTAGTGCATGCCTAGAGACTTACCATTATTCTTTTCTTCAATCAAGAACACCAGAACCTCAGTACAGATAGCAGCAGCCCAAGCACCATGAAATCTAGGAAATGAAAAGAAAAAAAAAGGTTACTAGCAACTACAGCAACAAAAAGTAGACAATTTAACTAGTTAACAATTACCTTTCTTCACATTTCAGGAACACCAGATCCCCAGTTGTCATAGCATATTGCAGCACTAGCATCATCAAAGCTAAAATGAAAGAGAGGAAAAAAAAAGAAAAAAGAACAAGTATTATAAGGGCTACCTACAACTACAACGAGAATAGGAAACTAGCTAGCTAAAAAATCACCACCCAGTGTTCAACATAGCAAGATACTAACTAACTATCCTCTTAGAACAAGAAAGACAAGCTCGCTAACCTTTTTCCACCAGCAGTGTTGTTGAGAGAATAACTCCTTGTTGATGTTTCTACACAATGCGCGCGGTAAAAACCTATAGTATGCGGAGAGTGCGGTAGAATACGGAATCATTGCTGCCACGCCTTAGTGCCCGATTTTACCATAGACGGTCACATATACACAAACATAACACAACTAAACACGCTATTCTAAACACACAAAAATAAATATAAATAGAAAAAGAAGCAAAACAAATGTGTTCGTCTACAAATACATTTTTTACTATTATCACTCTATATAGCATGATAATGCTTTTGAATAGTCTGGACAGCATGAGAACACAAACTATAACAGGAACTAATCTTGTGGCATGTTTAATTTGGGGGAAATATTTGGGGAAAGAAAAAAGAGCAAACTGAGGGTAAATGAATGGTTTATAATCAACTGCTGAACTAACAACTGTAATAATTTTGTGTTAACCTGTATATTCTTACTTTGTTAGTCTCCAAAAGCATCTCTAGATTTTCACAGCAGCACTTTTTTGTAGCCTAAAATTACATATGAAAAAAAAATAAATAAAAAGAGTGCAGTAAATAATTTTTGAGATAACTCTCAGATATAGTCGGAAAAAGTACTGAACTAGCTACCTGCTAAATTCATTATCATAAAGAAGAAATTACCTCTTCCGTGCTCAAACTCAACTTAAACGGCTAACTCTATTCAAATGCGTCACTTACATTAGCCAAAACACTCTATTGTTTCCAATAATAAACACATATTTAAACTTACCATTTCTCCGAAAGATCCAAGGCACGATCTGCACTTAAAAACACCATATCCATAAAACTCTTCTGTAGGATAAGGAGGGCCTGGAATATTCTAATAAACGCTCTCCGGTAAAAAGCGGGTGCTTGTGCGCATCGCAATAAAAACCATACCGCGCATTCAGTAAGCACTCGATCGAATAGTAAACAAATTCTCAGAATTTTTTTGCCAAAGTTTGTACAGCAAGACGGTCTTCTGCGGGGATTTAAATAATGCATTAATTAGACATTGCGTGGAGCAATGGCTAGATTTCTTCTATTTCCTGCCCTAGCTTAGCTATATACAAATAAGTAGCCAACAAAGTTACTGTCAATTGTAGAATTTAGATAGATAGCTATTGCAGCTAAGTTCCCTTACTGCTTGTTTATAAACTTCTATGAATGTATCAGTATATTGATAATGGCTTGAATGTTATCAGGTAAATAAATGCTAAAGAAACAAAAAATGTGGTCATATACACCAATTTTCACAATTACACTTATTTCAGTGTTACTGGAATGCTGCAGTGTTTACACTTAGAATTAACACTGGCCTCAGTGTTACTATAACACTGCAAGGTTTTACACTCTTGATTTACACTTCAAAAGTGTTATTATAACGCTTCATTTTTAACAGTGTTGATTTACTATCCTCTGCAGCAGGAAGTTGTTTGTTTTATGTTCCCCATGAACATGTTCGGTAAAAACGGTTATTATTTGGATTAACTAACGTACCTCTAGCTCAGCAATCCATAAAATTATTATTATCATCAATAAGGTAGCGATAAATTTGTGAAATCACCTTACCTGTTTCTGGCATAAAGTACAGAAAACGTTATACTGGTAGTGTTCCCCCTAAATAAATTAGCATCCAACAAACTGACAGACATCCTGCGTTAGAATCAGATCCATTGATGGATGATATTCCAGTAAATGTAAATCAGTGTTAATGTAATCTGTAATTTGAAATTGAAATTAAATACAATGATTACATACTCCAAAGTAATTGTATTTGTAATAGTAATAGGAGTTTAAATATGTCCCTGGGCTATGCACTTTTGTACAAGACCTCCTCATACACATTTTTTGTACCACATGTAATTGAAAATTAATTTTATACATTTAGTATTTGTAATGATTACTTTTTGCTAGCTATGTATTTGGTAGTCAGAATGAATACATTGCTGATGTAATTGTGACAACACTGATGTATATCCAGGGGACTAAATGTGGCTCCTTTAAATTGTAAAATCGCATTGCGTATATGGCAATACACAAAAATAGACTCTTACCGTAGCAGGCACAACATAGCGCTACCATTCTATAAGCTTATCAGGTAAAGATAAGAAAAGTTTTCCACCAGCGGCAGTAGCTAGGCCCTTAAACTAGGAGAAGGGTGTTACAGTAAGTATGAGAAGCATTACTTTTTTTTTTAAAGTTCGCAAAAATATTATCAATAGCTAGCTAATTCAGCCTGAAGCATCACAAGGATATAACAAACTATTTGTCAACTAATTAAAAAGAAATAAGTCTTTTTTTATGCTGCAATAATGGAAATATTAATTATATACCCATGAGGGAGAACTGCTACATATATTACCCCTTTGTCTTAAGGACTGAAAGAAGAAAGAAAGTGAGAGGGCATCTCGATCAAATTTGTTACTCCGATAAAAAGCGATATTGATAGACTATTACGAAGACAAAACAACAACAAAAAAAAAAACAATTCCTATTGAGCACCTCCCTCTGCTTATCCTTCCCCACCTTTCTACGTGCAACACTCAAATCAGTCAATTCACTTAGCCTCTGTTGCAGGGTGTCAACCCACTTTGAGATGGGCACACCCTCACACACCTCCCCGAGCCACCCGAGATATATTAGATCAAGGGGGCCCCTCACCCGAAAGCCATAGACTAAATCAAATGGGGAGAAACCTGAATCTCTGTGGGGCATTTGCCTTAGTGCAAACAATGCAAGGGGTAGGAACCGAACCCAGTCGATCCCTCTAAGACTGGCCTTAGCCAGCATCGGTTTCAAGGTACAGTGCAGACGTTCGACCACACCATTACCCTGGGGGTGGTAAGGTGTAGTCGTTATCTTCCCACAACCGAACAGTTCACAAGTTCGTTTGAACACTTTGCCTGTAAAAACAGACCCTCTGTCTGTAAGAACAGTATCTGGTAGGCCAGTTTTGCACACAATCTGGCAGAAGGCCTCGGAGACCTCCTGCGCAGACACGTTTCTCAGAGGGATCGCCTCAGGCCACCTGGTAGCCATGCAGGCATATGTGAGGATATACTGGGCCCCGCCCCTCCCTTTAGGCAAAGGTCCCACAATGTCTATGGCCACAACCCTAAATGGCTCATCCACAACTGGCTGTTCCTGGAGCTTAACTGGCTTATTACCCTGTTTATTGGCTTTTAAACACAAGTCACAGGAACCCACAAACTGGGAGACATCCCGCGCCATACCGGGCCAAGTAAACAGACGATTAAGCCTGTCCCTGGTTTTTCTGACGCTGAGATGCCCACCACAGTCATGGGCCAGCTCCAGTATACGCCGTCTATCTACTTGCGGCACTACCACTCTTACCAACTCCTCACCACACTCTCCCTCAATCACGTTAACTAGGATCCCATCCCGAAGCCCATAGCCTCTAAGATTCGACTCAGCTAGGAGTCTACACTCCTCTAAGGATCCACACTGCTTCTGCCTCACCGCAAGCTCTCTTCTGTTGTCTCTCTCTTCACTAATTCCATCAGGCAACTCAATATGCAACTCTTCCTCACTACCAACCGGACCCTCCCCCCTCTTAGTCTCTGGGGTGTCAAGGCCTGATGAGTTAATTCTCTCACAGGTTGCCGTACTATTCTCACTACCACTCAGAATGTCACAGCCTACCTCGCTATTATTCATTGCTCTTGTTCCCTTGGTTACTGTGCCCTCCCCTTCTCTCTTATTTGGGGTGCTACAGCCTACCATACCATCACTCTTGGTCACGGTGCCCTTCCCACTCTCCTTTGGGATGCTACCACCACCCACCTTACTACTACTAGTTAAGGCCCGCCCCTCTCCCTTCTTAGAGGCTAACTTCCTAGGCCTAACCCTGCACTTGCCCTTAGGCTTCACTGTCAGGTTGTCACAGGCACCGGCCCCTGCTGTGGGTGTGCCAGACATGACTCTGCTGCTATCCACCCCCGCTGGGGGAGTGGACTTACATGCCACCCCCGCATCAGCCGAGGTGACGTTTCCTTCCGGTACGGGACTTCTCACACATTCCCCTCCCTTTACCTTCTGATCAGTAGCAAACTGCTGACCCAACCCTTCACTAGAGTCAACCTTGGAACTACTCTCTTCTGTCCCTATTATGCCACTCTCAACTAAAGCTCTCTCCTCACTTATAGCTTTCTCTCTAACAATCTGTTTCTGTTGACTGCGGGTAACCGCCATGCAATGTTGGTCCTTAAGCTGCGGGGGTTCTACCACTGTAGTTGCCCCACCCTGGGTGTCAGGGGTGTCACCTGAGTGCCCAACCTCCCGAGCTTCTTCCCGTAAGGCTGCACCCAACAACATTTGCTTAGCAGATTCCTTAGTCAAAGGAATGGGGGGAATAGCACCTCATCAGTGGGTAGGTCTTTAGTGGCCACTACTACTCTCCGAGAAAATTGCCTACCCTCTATTTCTAAATTGACTATTGCACACTGTGCTCTCACTGGTTCCCCGATTGCTCCATATATAACTTCATATTCAGATAGTAATTGACAGTCAGGCACTAGGTTTCCGGGCACAACAATTATCTCGGCTCCGGTATCTGGGATTACACTGCACTCTATCCCATTCACTTTCCCACTCAGCCGTACACATTCACCTGTAGACTGAGCCAACTTGGTTCTCTTAGGCCTGCTATCTTTATTCTCTCTCTCATTACTGTTTGGAATTATCTCTCTTGTTGTTATTATGACTGGCCTGTTTACCTCTCTCAGGACAAGTATATGCCTTATGGCCGCTCTTGTTACACACGTAACACTTCAAGCTGCCACTGTAGCCACCACTGTAAGAGTAGTTATTACCACGGGAGAATCTCGGCTCTTCCCTTCCCCGGGCTGTACTGTTGTCCCTCATAGCTCTCACTGCTTCTGTCAGATCCTCTACTGTTCTGGTACTCTGCCGACGGAGCAAGCCACACTCATGTGATGACAGCTCAGAAAACAAAGCACCTCTGACTAGGAACAGGAGTAACTTCTGGTCATTGGAACATAGCATGAGGACTCTCTTTCCCCAAGCTACTAACTCTTTCACACGCTCCACTCTATCCTTTGAACTACGTCGCCCAGGTGGAAAAAATTCACTTTCTAGTTCTACCATGGAATTCCCAACCTTAGCTAGTAATCCCTGCACAATCTCATCATAACTGGCTCCATCCTCAATGTACTCAATTATATTGTCCTTGATCTTGGCCGGCAACTTGACCAGCAAGATGCCACGCCACTGGGCCTTGTCTACTTTCAATTCTTTAAGCTCTGCCTCTATTCCCCGGATGAATTTTGCCAGGTCTCCTCCTTCCATTTAGGAAGGCAATTCCTTCACAGAATCTCTCACGGTAAGTGCACTAGGTTCACGGGTTGGAGCTTCCTCTCTCGCTCTCACCCTATCTCTACCTTCCGTCTCTCTCAACCTTCTATCTTCTCTCATCTCTTTTATTTCTTCTCTCATCTCTTTCAATGCATCCCGCATTACTGCTCTCTCAGTTCTCATAACACCAATTGTATCCACCACAGCTTTCCATGCTTCCGTACTACCCTCTACTCTATGCTCTTCTCTTCTGCCACCCACCCTAGGTTCACCTATCCCTTCAGCTCCCCCAGGTGGATATAGCACTCCTATTGTCTCTTCTCTTCTCTCTCTGCTCTTACTCCTTACTCTACCTCTTCCCTCAGACACAACACTATCCTCAGACCTCTCCCTAGCACTACGCCTAGATGGAGACGCAAACCTCAGCCCATTCTGGCTAGTGTCAGTGCCCCACCCAACAGAGCCACCGCCCTCACCTTGCGCAAGCCCCGGCGGGTCTCCAAACTGGGCAGCTTCGGAGATTGTGGGGTGAGGTGGGAACTCCCGTCCGGCCAGTCCCTCCAGACCCTCCCGCTCAGCCGGCACCTGCTTCCTCGGTTGACGTTTACGGGACATCGTACAGACCGGTCTTTCTCAACGACTGCTGGTCTAAAAAGAAAAAGAACTAAGATAATAATGCACAAGTAGTGGCTTGTTACAATTCAGATAGCTAATAACACACACAACACAAACACCAAAAGAACAAAGATTATAATGCACAAGTAGTGGCTTATTACAATTCAGATAATAACACAGACACACAGACAACACAAACACCACAGTCCCATGGAACAGGCGAAGTGTTGACAGGTGTTGATTGTTGATTAGGTGTTAACGAGGTGTTCGATTTCACGTTGGAAAGGTCACCTCTCGATTGATTAATTCGAGACTTGATATTCTTTCTTCTTCTCGGCTGTTTTTCTTCTTGTTTCTTAGCCACTCGGTCTGGCTAGCTTGCGACTTACTCGTTCCGCGACGGCAAAATCACGTCGTCCTTGGGCGTTGTTTAGGCGTCCTTGGTCGACAACGGTAGGTCTTGTAGGTTCGTTTACTTGCTCTGACTATTAGATCAGAGCCAGATACGTAGTTCGGTCGATTCCTCGGTTGTTAAACAAAGTTCGAACGGTAAGTTGTTGTCTAGTAGCTCGACGTTGAAATCGTCTCCAGACGGTAGATGTATTCGATGTTTCGTACGTGAGGCTCGTTGTGGCTGATCCCGGTATTTAGTCGAGATCCCACCGCTGCCACCACTGTAGGACGCCCAGGTAAGATGTCTATTAGAACAGCTCCCCGAGTCAATGATAGTCCCCGCTGCCACCAGAGTCTCAGCAACAGTCCACCCCAGTTAGTTAGCCTTTCCCCAGAAGTTCAAAGAGTTAAGCTTTTAAACTTAATCTTAAAACATAGACAAACAGAACGTGATCTGATGACTGATGATACAGAACCAAGACTGAACAAAACAGAACTGCACACAGCTGTAAATACTATCTAGCTACTCTAATTAGCTAGTCCCATTTGCACACGGTACTACACACGAACTCATACATTGCACACGGCACATTGCACACGCTACTCTATTGTTCTATTGTTCTTCCTTGCTGTTGCCTCCACTGTCGGCCTTGCCGGTCTTGCCATGCCTCTTCTCCTGTGCGGAAGATGTTGGGGAGGAGCTGCCAGGCTCCACACTCCATTATACCTATAGTTGCTGCACTAGGGGCTGTGATAGTAATATTATTAGTACTGGTCATTTCTGGAGGAGTAATTGTAGTCTTCTGCATGTCACGTAGAAAGAAAAGTGACAGAGTTGAAGCACAACAGTTAAAAGATGTTGTATTAGAGAACACAATGAGCCATCAGACAATTAAATTCACATCTCCAGAAACCAAGACATCCGACAACAACCATTACAAGAGGACAGTCGTCCATGGACCACGAATTGTTTCTCCTAATAACTCTCTACCAACTACCTCTCAGCATAATCTATCCAGCAATCCCAACTCGTATTCCAAGATAGTGAATCCTCTATCTCGAGATACCACTCCTCTGACTTCACCAAACAGAGCTAACTCAAAGGATTTTGGATACAATGACATTGCTATCAAAGAAACTGAATTAAATATCACTTACGACTCCATTGGTGCTAAAGAAAATAGCTCGCAGGGAAAAGGTCCAGATATGTACAACAAGTTTGATTTGAGTGGTAAAGATCAAGCCTCTTCTGAAACGCCAACCCACCCACCTGGTAAGAAAAGGCTACTTTACTCTCTCATCAGGAAGGATGTGCCACCAGAAGTTCCGAAGAAAACTCCTGAGCTATATCGAGCTCTTAAATCTGATAAATGTGAACCACCAGAGACTGGCTACACTGTCATGAATGGCAATGCAGAAGGAGAAGAGATAAATCCCAATTATGACTCCACTACTGTTGAAGATCCAGCCTATTATAGCACAATAGATGAGGCCAGGAAAGCTATGTCTGTAAATCCTATCTATGAGGGCAAGTACAGTGAAGTTGAAGGAGATATTTCTACCGATGAAGTATACTCTGAAATCACAGAGAAATTAGAGGCAGGAAGTGGAGGAAAGTCAACAACACACAGAAGTACTATGAAGGAAAATACCCCAGACAGAAAAACAGAGGACTCAAAAGTTAACACCACACAAGGTGACCCAGATCTAGGTATTTATGATAACCCTAATGTAGCCGACTCAGATGAAGATGAAACTAACGATGATGCTAACAACATGTATGACTGTGTTCGAGAGGAATTGCAGCCGGCCATGTTTATAGGAGCTGAGGGCACTAACGACTTTCAAGATGAAGACATCTATGCACCAGTCTATGACACATCTACACTAGGCACTTCATCTCTTCGAACAATACCTGTTCTCAAACCTGAAAACATCAAGAAAGTTAAGACTATCGGAACTGGATATTTCGGCAAAGTCGTTCTTGCTGACACTGTAGATCTGAGTCAAAAAGATTTAAATATTGGAGAATACGAAGATAAAATGAAACCGATAAGAGTAGCCGTCAAGCAGTTGAAAGCTAATCCATCAGCCCAAGCCCTTGAAGGATTTCAGAAAGAACTCAAATTCATGTCCAGACTAGACCACGAAAATGTGATTAAAGTTCTGGGATCCTGTAAAGGATCAGTGACATACATCATGATGGAGTACATGGAGAAAGGAGACCTTGCTCGATATTTAGTTAATTTTGAGAACACTGTCATAAATTACGAAGAACAAAATGACATTAGTATCTCAATGGGAACATTGACTGACGTGTGCTCTCAAATAACCAGTGGTATGAAGTATTTAAGTTCATTGAACTTCATCCACCGTGACCTGGCCACCAGAAACTGCCTTGTTGGCAATAACATGCAAGTCAAAATAGCCGACTTTGGTATGAGTCGTAACTTGTACCAATCCCACTATTACATCCTCAGTGGCGTAAATGCAGCGCTGCCTATACGCTGGATGGCCAAAGAATGCTTCTATGGCAAGTTCTCTACCAAATCAGACATGTGGGCATTTGGAGTGACCATGTGGGAGATATTTACACTAGCTAAGGACATTCCATATGAAGACATGCAAGATGAGGAACTCGTGGTCGATGCCACTCTGAAACATCCGAGAACTCTTCTGGCTAAACCTACCAACTGTCCAACAAACATGTATAATGTAATGTTGATGTGCTGGAAGGAGTCGCCTAGTGATAGAGCAAGTTTTGAGACTCTATACGATATCTTGAATAATGCACTCTAAGACAGCTGTAAAAAATAAAAAATAATATTAGTAAGTTTATAATAGTGTGCACATTATTTTGCTTATCAACAATTGTTGCATTTTTATATATTATAATCAAGCACACAGATCTAGTATTATTTTAATTTGGAGCATTTTTCATGCAGTGATATCAATAATACACTAATTTTTCAGTTTGTACACTTAAATTGTATAGATTATTTGAACGAGGTTTTATGTCATGAATAATGTTGAATAATATCTTTGTACTATTCTGTATGAATTACATCATAATGTGGAGGTTGAAGTGAAATTTGCACAACAAGGGGTCTATAAACAAAAGGATAGTGTAGTGTACTGCCTGAATTTAGGAATGTAATGGACTTGTACCATGTCTTTATGACACTTGTACTGCTCACTTAGTCATTTCCTAGAAGGTGGGTATGAAATATGTTCACCACGAACTGAACAATCTGATTGGTAAGCTCAAGCAAGCTTTGGTACAGCTATACTTATAGTCAGATGGAAATGACTGAAAGATTGATGATGTAAGAACAGTATATGTATATGTAATTTGGGGCCTGCCCTATATTTAAGATGTGATGGGTAATTAAGTAGATAACAATTTGATGACTTTGAGAACAATATATTAATAGACGTGTCAGTTATATATATAATAAATATATACAATATATTGTTCCTTCATTCATTAGTGGTCATGTTCACTGTTGAATAGTGCTTGCTGTGTTATTTATTTATATACTAGTTTGTGGGGTATCATGTGCTTACAACATCATGTGCTTGTCTTTTGCATTAAAAACATACAATAATATCTTTCAAAAAGACTAATGCAAAAACAGCCACACATCAACTCTGTTGGCAGTGAATACAACTACTTGCGGGGAATAGCTAAGCCCTAGTGTATGAGCTGCTACAATAATCCTCCACATCTAGTGTGTAAATAGTTCATGTATTGTGAGTATAAATAGTATTACAAATCTGTTTCAACCTAAAATTCTCAGAATTATGTTAACAATACTTAAAGTAAATACATTATATCAACATGTTTAGTTATCTTAAATAAATTAAAATAGAATGTAATACAATTTTATGAATTCTGGAAACAACATTTAAAGTTTACAATAATATACAAGTTATTATATTGAAAGTAAAACTGTGGTGCATAACACAACAATAGTTTGTTTTAGTTTAATTTTGAGAATTATGAAACATAATGTGCAAGTTTATTAAACATTAATGCCTTTACTCTGAAGTCAAAAATAGTAAACATGAATTCTGCCACAAACTGCTGGAAAGTAGCTAGCTATTGGATAGCCCTATTTTAATTTTAGCTATAATGCTATTAAAACTCATATATTTTAATGATGAGTCATACCTAGCTCTAGTGAGACTATTTTGTTACTAAAAACAGTTATAAAATGCAGTAATCTATAAATGTAATCATACATAAAGTGTTAGGGTCATGTTTTACTATGTGGTTATTATTTGGGATATTATTGATTACTAATGAAAATATACATAGTATTTTGTAATTCAAACAAACTAGGATGTTTTAATCCCGTATGACCATCCTCGCTTGGACCATTAAAAACTAAGATACTGAAAGCAAAGCTGCAGGATATGTAAGAGAGTAGCTTAAGGAGAGCATAGAGTGAAGGGTAGCAACAAGATTGAGGGAAAGCTAACTGTGTAAAGAAATACACAGGTGAGAACAATTAAAATTAATTAAGTATATGAATTAATAAATAAAGGTATGAATAAGTTCATAAATTTAAGATTAATTAATTAATATTTTATAGATTAAATAAATGAATAAATAATACATAAAATAAATAAATCAAATCAAATCAAATAAATGAATAAAATACGAACATTTATAACTGAAAAATAATGTGTTGTTTCTGTAATATATTGAAAAATTATAAAAAATATTTAGGCTTGTACTTCTTGAAAGCTTCTCTATTGCTACTAAGTAAATGTAACGATCCTGATTACTGATAAGAGATTGATATTTAGTCAGACACATTATTATTTATATCTGAAAATGATGTGCTAAGAAATTGGAATACAGACAACAGATGATGCAGGCTAAGATATTTTTTTAAAATCAGTCGTTAAATTAATTGATTAAAAGTAAAATATGATAAATGAATAAAACTTCAATTGAGCATTCAATATTTTATAGTCATATTTATACCACATACATATTAGTAATGACTTATTAATATAACTTTTATATGCCAGATCACACACACATTATTACTGTGATAATAAAATAAACTTTATCATAATATTTAGTTAAATTTTTACTGGCTAAAAATTAGTTTTTTAAACAAAACATGAAATGTTTATAAGCATAAGTTGTTCTCAATTTAATAAAATATTTCAAGAGCAGGCTAATTTATTTTCAAGAGCCAAAGGGGATTCCACACTAGATATCTTCACAGGAGTAGTTTTTTGGCAATTCAAGATGTAAAGTTGGAGAAAACTCACTAATGGCTCCCACAACCCCAGCTGATATTATAGCAGCTACACTAACCTGGCTGGTAGGCTCCACTAGAGTAAACCCACCTGGAATAAATACATTTATGGCAAAAAGTTAGAGAAAACTCACTAAAGGCTCCCACAACCCCAGCTGATATTATAGCAGCTACACTAACCTGGCTGGTAGGCTCCACTAGAGTAAACCCACCTGGAATAAATACATTTATGGCAAAGTTCAACTAGTCCACCCCTCCCCCCCTACTTAAACATGTAAACATTAGTGCAGGGGGAAAAGTCCAGTGAAAAGACTTAAAATAAAATAATGCTAGGAGAACAAAAATATTTAACAAAAATTATTAGCAGCTAGCATTCATATTTAAATTTCAATCAGACCAGTTCCTCCCATATGTGCTGAAGCTCATCACTAGTTATAGCTATTTAGGCTGCACGATTGTAAGCGATTGTTGGTAAAGCCCCCTATAGTCATATCACAGATTGTAAGAGATTGTTGGTAAAGCCCCCTATAGTCATATCACACCGTACTCTCGTGAGCAAATAATTTTTGGTCTGCTCGGGCTACTGCATTACATTATGCTCAGCCTTTTACTGATAGCTTTGAATTTCTCATTTAGAAACTACTAGTGAGGTGAGTGTCACTTGTAGGTTAAGCTTCTCTTATGTGGACGGTAGTACGTCTACAGTTTCATTACACGAGTTGCCTGTCCACTTGCTCAAGTTTTATATATAATATCGACATGCACAACATACATATAAACATATTTCTACAAATAATTCATTCTTTAGGCCTTTGTTGGCGAGCGAGCGTAGCTAGCGAGACACTTACAGGGGTAACACAATTGAAAATCGGGGATGTTTGTTTATTGGCGAGCGAGCGAAGCGAGCGAGACAGTATTAGGGGTGGATAATGCAAAATCGGGTATATGTTATATATATATATGTATGTATGTATGGATGGTACGTATGCTCTTTAAACGCGCGTGCGGGAAACTTTTTCTCCTAAAACACGACTATTTAGGCTTGACTCCAGTTTATTCTGAAACTACAGCATTAAGCAAACCTTACTTTATACTTAAGCTCCAAAGTATGAGAAAATTCCTGCTAAAACGCTTGTTTTCAAGACACAAAAAGTTGATTCGACAGGTTACTATGGCATTGAAGACCCTTTTCCAGACTTCATTTCAAAACTTCGCCGTTTTATGGGGGGATACGGAGTGCCGGTGTCACAGTAAATACTGTCGCCCGGAAATTCTGTCGCAGTGGCGGCAAAATTTACTAGTAAAAATTGTCGCCACCGGTAAATTTTGTCGCTTGTAGAAAGCGGTGACATTTAGTTCCTAGTATTTTTCCCAGCATGGATCAGCAAGAATATGATCTCCTTTATGAGTATATAAGAAGGAAAGAATTTCCCACCACTATAAGTAAGAACAAGAGAGATTCCTTGCGTAGGAAGAGCAAACAATTTGAAGTTATGGAGGATGGACTGTTATATTTCAAAGACAAGAAGAACAACAACAAATTAAAGGTTAGTCAAGTGCTTTTTATTGAGCTAGCTACATTGATCCTTTAGTTATTATTCCAAAATTTGTAAGGTTGTGCCCCAGTCTCAAAAGCAGGCAGTGATCGAAGGCTGCCATTCAGATGCCTTTGGAGGTGGACACTTTGGCAGGGACAAGACTTATTTCAAAGTTACTGAGAGATTCTATTGGAATGGTATAATGGAGGATATTAAAAAGTATTGCCAGTCCTGCGACAAGTGCCAGAGAGCAAACAGGCAAGTTATTCATCTATTTCAAGTGACATATCAATACCAAATACAAATCCATGATTGTCACAATGGATTGTGAATTATTGACTAGTAATTGTTTAAAGGCTGCTTGATTTACATACTTTTATACACTATTGGGTCCATACCATTAACCTGCAACTATCACACCTCTATAGAACTACTCATACAGGGCCATCATCAACACCTCTATTTCTTATTCATAACCGCCACGTCTGTAAATTACCTAGCTACATATTAGCTCTTTACCAACTCTTTACCATCTCTTTTGGATGAATGACTAGATACTAAACAATAAAGATAGCGCATGTCACAGCAGAACTTCATTTCACTATACTGTTACTTTTTAATATACTAGGAGATATTACTAAGTCCTTGTCAAGTCATAATTAGAGTGCCAGAACTGAAAGTGAGAGCTGGCAGCAAATATATCTTAGTATAATATATGTACACAGAGTTGTACTTCTAGATTTTGGTTACTTAATTATGTTGGTATATATTTTACACATTCATACTCCTATATTTATGCAGAAAGTTTGATAAATTTACAGCAGAGCTCCATCCAATTCCTGTGAAAAATGAAGTTTGGGATACAATAGGAGTAGACTTGATTGGGCCACTTCCAGTAACACCGAGAGGAAACAAGTACATCATGACAGTTTCTTGTTTCTTTTCTAAGTGGCCTGAAGCTACTCCACTTCCTAACAAAAATGCTACAGGAGTGGCAGAATTTTTGTTCAAATGCTTTACTAGACATGGTTGTTGTAATGTAAAGATAACGGATCAGGGAAGAGAATTCGTAAATCAAGTAAGAGATTATGCTTTCATTTTGTAACTATGGTTAAAAATAATACTTTTGCTAAAGGTCAATGATGAGTTGTGCCGACTTACAGGAGTAGAGAGTCGATTAACAAGTGCATATCACCCTCAATCTAATGGCTTAGATGAGAGGTTCAACCAAACTTTGCAGCGGCAGTTGTTAAAATACATTGATGATAAACAAGATGATTGGGATTTGTATCTTGATGCTATTTTGTTTTCGTATCGAGTGTCTCAACAAGCTAGCACTAAGTACTCTCCTTTCTATTTAATGTATGGTCGACAGGCACGGCTTCCAATTGAATTTCAGAAACAGAATGATGATGGTAATGATACTGATATTGAAACAGACAATTCCATAGGTAATATAAGCACATGTGAAGTCCAGTA
>WLWD01004384.1_pt1 | contig 26843 bp, 22 predicted proteins | sample 6712731 | NCBI WGS metagenome assembly WLWD01 (sample SAMN12718690, study PRJNA576275) | sponge metagenome | isolation source: marine sponge | host: Mycale hentscheli | place: New Zealand: South Island, Marlborough, Capsize Point | collected 2014-11-01 | reverse complement strand
CATCAGCAGAATGAACTACTGGATCATCAGCAGAATGAACTACTGGATCATCAGCAGAATGAAATACTGGATCATCACCAGAATGAACTACTGGATCATCAACAGAAAGAACTACTGGATCATCAACAGAATGAACTACTGGATCATCAACAGAATGAACTACTGGATCATCAGCAGAATGAAATACTGGATCATCACCAGAATGAACTACTGGATCATCAGCAGAATGAACTACTGGATCATCAGCAGAATGAACTACTGGATCATCAACAGAATGAACTACTGGATCATCAGCAGAATGAAATACTGGATCATCAGCAGAATGAACTACTGGATCATCAGCAGAATGAACTACTGGATCATCAACAGAAAGAACTACTGGATCATCAACAGAATTAACTACTGGATCATCAACAGAATGAACTACTGGATCATCAACAGAATGAACTACTGGATCATCAACAGAATGAACTACTGGATCATCAACAGAATGAACTACTGGATCATCAGCAGAATGAGGTTTTAAGCTCATTCATCTTGGATACATTAGCAACACACATTAGAATTAGACATAATATCAAACTCAGAGCCAATAGACAGAATAACATCTGAAATATTTTCAAGCGACACAGTATTAGAATCTTTCACTGCATGCTTCAACTCTTGCTCACTATCTGCTTCCACGAGCCTTAGATTGAGCACAAGTGAGGTTGACTGCTTTGGGTGTAACTTTGGCTCTGTCAAGCAACTTAATGAAAGTATCCCCAATTCTCTGCCTTTAGAACTGTACCAGGTGGTAATTTGGAATGCATGGCAAAAACACATCTTCCCTTATTCCCAGGAGCACACAATTGCAGCATATAACTAGGTACAGGTAGAGTTGACACAATCAATGCCATGTATGGTTCTGTGAGTAGCAACAATATTAGAATCTTTAATAAAATCTTTTGAAATAACAGATACATCAGCTCCAGAATCTAGCTGTAACACTGCAGAGGCACCATTAATAGAACCATCAAGAGTAAAGTCTATCACATTGGGTTGACCGTTAATAACATTCAAACAGTCGGGAAGATCACAATTAAGAGGTGGAATCAGAATAGGAGTTTTCAACAAAACGAATATTAATTGGCGAGCGAGCGTAGCGAGCGAGACACTTACAGGGGTAAAAATGAAAAAATCGGGGATGTTTATTTGTATATATGTTTGGACGTACGTATGTCATTTTGTACTTTGACCCTCGCGTTTTTGTGTTAGTTATGTGGTCGACCCCATCCCAAATTGCACTAAACAGAATCCTCTGGTTTATCGATCAGTACCCCGTATCAACCTAGAAATTGAATTTGGTCCGTTTTTTTTGGAATTCTTTTGCGGGTGCAGTTAAAACTTGAACTTAAGGGACTTCCATTTCTATTCGAGTTAGTGGCGGTGGTAAGTCAATGCGCTCTTTGTAATGGTTATAAGCCGTGCGCAACAGTATTTACTTGAAAATACATTGTCCACTAGACTACTGCGAAGGTAAGTCTGTGTAGGTGCATGTCCAGTTGTTAAAAACTTTTAAATAACGTGTATTGTTTGGTGTTGTTTTTTTCTTCAATTCAGCAGTTGAAGAGAGGTTGTACTATGGCACTGAAATTCCCTTTACCCGTAGCGAAATTAACAAAGTGGACCTATTTTCGTAGCTTCAGTGTTAGAAGTCAAACTCATCATATTAAAAATAATTTGAAAGTATAGTCTTGGCTTCGCTCGCAATGTGCGCTCAAGCACATCACTAGTCTTAATTATTATTTATAATATTACCTTGAAGGGACCATGTTTCAGGCGAGAGTCCTTATGATGTATGTAACCGTAGACCACCACAACCGTGTCACCTAGGCAAGTGCCGTCTAGCTTAATTCACAGAAAGCGAGCTAATGCGAGCGGAGCGGGATCTATAATGAGTTCGAGATATATATTATATTTGGCGAGCGATGCAGTAGCGAGCAGGACACATACAGGGGTGGTTAAACAACAATCGAAAAATCGGGGATGTGATGTCAGTTTATTTTTTTTTTATTGGGTGTTGTATAGTATGCGACTTACGTAAGCATTTTTGACTTTGACCCTGCGTTTTTTTTGTGTTAGTCGAGTTGTCGGGACCCCGTCCAAAATTGCCACTAACAGGATCCTCTGGTTTATCGATCAGTACCCGTATCACCATAGAGCTAGGAAATTGAATTGTTTACCGTTTTGAATTCTTTTGCCGGTACAGTTAAAACTTGACAACTTAAGGGACTTCCATTTCTATTCGAGTTAGTGGCGGTGGTAAGTCAATGCGCTCTTTGTCATGGTTATAAGCCGTGCGCACAGTATTTACCTGAAAATACATTGTCCACTAGACTACTGCGAAGGTAAGTCTGTGTAGGTGCATGTCCAGCTGTGTCAAAGCATTGTGTGTTACAACCACTACTTAGCTAAAGAATATCACAAAGAAAACTTTTTGTTGTTGTTGTTTTTTCCTTCAATTCAAGCAGTTGCAGAGAGTTGTTACTATGGCACTGAAATCCCTTTACCCTGTATGCTAAATTAAAAAACTGGACCTTATTTTCAGTAGCTTCAGTGTTAGAAGTCAATAAAAATAGTCTAGTCTTTAGGCTCGCTCGCCATTTGTGCTCAAGCACACCACTAGTAGTGGCACAATCATCTTCTATGAATTTGTAAGATATAACTTTATTCACTTGATGTTGCCAATTTTTTAACTGGAGACTGAAATTTACTAAGTTATGTATTGAAATCACTGGCAACAAATAATTGGCGAGCGAGACACTTACAGGGGTAAAAATGAAAAAATCGGGGATGTTTGTTTATTTGTTTATATATATGGACGTACGTATGTCATTTTGTACTTTGACCCTCCGTATTTTTGTGTTCGCTCCGCGTTCGACCCCGTCCCAAACTTCACTAAACAGAATCCTCCGGTTTAGCGACCATTACCCGTATCACCTTAGAAATTGAATTGTTTACGGCTTTGAATTGTTTTGCGGGTGCAGTTAAAACTCAAAATCTTATGGGAGCTCCATTTCTATTCGAGTTAGTGGCGGTGGTAAGTTAATGCGCTATTTGTCACAGTTATAAGCCCTACTCAACAGTATTTACTTAAAAATGCATTGTCCACTAGACGAACCACGAAGGTAAGTCTTGCGTAGGTATGTTCAGTTGTGTGAAAGTATTGTGCGTTACAACTACTATTAAGAATATCACAAAGAAAATTTTAAATAACGTGATTTGATTTTGTTGCTTCTTTTTCAATTCAAACTGTTGCGGGAGCGGTTACTATGACATTGAAAACCCCTTTACCTCATAGTAATGTAAAATTCGACTTATTCAGCGAAGCGAGCGAAGCGAGCGGAGCTGACTCTCTAATGAGTTCGCGATATATATATATATTTAGGTCTAGAAATTGTTTTTGTTCATGCGTGGGCGTACGTGTTGTACCCTTTTTCTACGCGCTTGCGCGGGGGCCGGGTAACCTTCTTAGCAACATTTTGTTTTGTTACCCGCTGTACGAAGAGAAGTAGCGCTGCCCCCAGTAGACAAAACGTTCCCTTTATCCTACGCGCTTGCGCGGGACGGGTAAACCTTTTAGCAACATTTGGTTTTGTTACCCGCCGTACGAAGTTAGCGATGCCCAGTAGACAAAACGTTAGTAGAACGCTCGGTCAAGAGCTTGAGGGCTTAGGCACTCAGAAGAAAAAATAGTAAGGAGAGAGATAAGAAATGAAAAGGACAGGGCAAGGAGGAGGAGAGCTAAAACGAAACAGAAACAGGTAGCAAAGTAAAGAATCTTTCTTTTTGAAAAGCCATTAAATGTTCCTAATTTATTTATTAGACTATTCCTGAGGATTACTGTACCAATCAACTTTATACAGCTGTAGACTCAACTACTCTTGAAGACACTGAAAATGCAGCCACACCATCTGAACAAGATGCTAATATCCCCACTACTTTTTGTACTGCAAGAGGAAGGAAAAGACATCTATCAGAGGACATCCATTCTCATATACACCCAAAGCAGCAAAAAAAGTTGCAGAAAATATAACTCAAACAATTTCGATACCGCAAAGCCTTCAATCAGCAACGAATGCAAGAGGTAAATATAAAATAAAATATATACTTCAATAAGTTAATACGAGACATATTTTCGTTTAGGAAACCATTATGCAGAGAGCAACGTCTACAACTAATGTCACAAAAACAGCAAGTCACACATTTGTTTGAAAGTGATAGTGAAAGAGATCACAGGCTCCACTGTTTGTCCACAAACCAACTGTTGAGAACAGCAAATGAATCTTCATTACAAAATTCCTCTACATTAGAGCAGTTGTCAACTAACCAACAGCAGAGATTGGCTGATGAAACACCACTTCAACTGGAGACTAGATTGTCTCAAGTTAGGGGGAACAGGTCAAGACAACATCCCCAGGTTCCATTGCACCATATTATTCCAGCATTTGATGATCCTCAAGTTCACACAGCAATGCGTAATTTTCATGCTAAAATCTCATCGATTACTATCACAGTCTGCATAACGTGTATGGAGAAGTTTCCAGGCACCAAAATGAAATTTAAGTCATTGGAATGTTGTCAATGTAGCCGGGATAAACATATCCCTAAGCTCTATTCAGCTCAAAATAACATGCATCCTGGAAACATTCCTCCACTTGCAGGTTAAATTTAATGTAAAACTATAAAAATTAACCTAACTCTATGTAGTCTAAGATCTACATCCATTTAACATACTCTGCTCTCCCTCTGAATATGTTATAGTACCCAAACAAACTCTTTTATTTTTTATTTTTATTAAACCACAAAGTTTACATCAGCTATAACTGTAATGATGTATGACGTTTTTAATTAAATAGCGGTATATTCTGTCTAAAACACCAGCCAATAACTTTGATGGTAAAATAATTCATTATTCTTATATTATCACAAATAATATAACACTTAAACTTTATTATATAAAGCAATACTATGTAGCTGATTACGAATTACATTAATAAAATAAATAATAAAATAATTCATTACTTTTGTTTTACCACAAAAAGTATAACATTTAAACTTTATTATACATAGCCTAAATTTTATAACCTTCATCATACAGTGGTATAGAATAGAAGCACCAATGATTCTATATGAAACAACAGACAGACATAACATTAACAACATCAAAATAAATAACTGTATCTATAGCTGCAATTACAGGGAACATGCATCGCTCGCTTCGCTATTTTGCGCTATTCGAGCGCACCACTAGTTTTAATAGCTTGAGTGTTAGTTGTTAAAATTAAAAATTTAACAATAGTGTAATTTAAGGCTCGCTCGCCATTTGTGCTCTAGCACACCACTAGTTAGGTCTAGAAATTGTTTTTGTTCTTGCGTGGGCGTACGTGTGTACCCTTTCTCCTACGCGCTTGCGCGGGCCGGGTAACCTTCTTAGCAACATTTTGTTTTGTTTACCCGCTGTACGAAGTAGCGATGCCCAGTAAACAAAACGTTCCCTTTATCCTACGCGCTTGCGCGGGCCGGGTAACCTTCTTAGCAACATTTTGTTTTGTTTACTCGCCGTACGAAGTAGCGATGCCCAGTAGACAAAACGTTAGAAACGCTCGGTCAAGAGCTTTGAGGGCGTTAGGAACTCGAGAAGAAAAAATAGTAAGGAGAGAGATAAGAAATGAAAAGGACAGGGCAAGGAGGAGGAGAGCTAAAACGAAACAGAAACAGGTAGCAAAGTAAAGAATCTTTCTTTTTGAAAAGCCATTAAATGTTCCTAATTTATTTACTAGACTTCCTGAGGATTACTGTACCAATCAACTTTATACAGCTGTAGACTCAACTACTCTTGAAGACACTGAAAATGCAGCCACACCATCTGGACAAGAAGCTACTATCCCCACTACTTTTTGTACTGCAAGAGGAAGGAAAAGACATCTATCAGAGGACATCCATTCTCATATACACCCAAAGCAGCAAAAAAAGTTGCAGAAAATATAACTCAAACAATTTCGATACCGCAAAGCCTTTCAGCTTATCAGCAACGAATGCAAGAGGTAAATATAAAATAAAATATATACTTCAATAAGTTAATACGAGACATATTTTCGTTTAGGAAACCATTATGCAGAGAGCAACGTCTACAACTAATGTCACAAAAACAGCAAGTCACACATTTGTTTGAAAGTGATAGTGAAAGAGATCACAGGCTCCACTGTTTGTCCACTAAGCAACTGTTGAGAACAGCAAATGAATCTTCATTACAAAATTCCTCTAGATTAGAGCAGTTGTCAACTAACCAACAGTAGAGATTGGCTGATGAAACACCACTTCAACGGGAGACTAGATTGTCTCAAGTTAGGGGGAACAGGTCAAGACAACATCCCCAGGTTCCATTGCACCATATTATTCCAGCATTTGATGATCCTCAAGTTCACACAGCAATGCGTAATTTTCATGCTAAAATCTCATCGATTACTATCCCAGTCTGCATAACGTGTATGGAGAAGTTTCCAGGCACCAAAATGAAATTTAAGTCATTGGAATGTTGTCGATGTAGCCGGGATAAACATATCCCTAAGCTCTATTCAGCTCAAAATAACATGCATCCTGGAAACATTCCTCCACTTGCAGGTTAAATTTAATGTAAAACTATAAAAATTAACCTAACTCTATTATCAAACTATGTAGTCTAAGATCTACATCCATTTAACATACTCTGCTCTCCCTCTGAATATGTTATAGTACCCAATTCTCTTTTATTTTTTATTTTTATTAAACCACAAAGTTTACATCAGCTATAACTGTAATGATGTATGACATTTTTAATTAAATAGCGGTATATTCTGTCTAAAACACCAGCCAATAACTTTGATGGTAAAATAATTCATTATTCTTATATTATCACAAATAATATAACACTTAAACTTTATTATATAAAGCAATACTATGTAGCTGATTACGAATTACATTAATAAAATAAATAATAAAATAATTCATTACTTTTGTTTTACCACAAAAAGTATAACATTTAAACTTTATTATACATAGCCTAAATTTTATAACCTTCATCATACAGTGGTATAGAATAGAAGCACCAATGATTCTATATGAAACAACAGACAGACATAACATTAACAACATCAAAATAAATAACTGTATCTATAGCTGCAATTACAGGGAACATGCATCGCCTGCTTCGCTATTTTGCGCTATTCGAGCGCACCACTAGTATACCAAAGCAGTACTCCCACCCACAGTACATTCACAGAACAAAGCATACATATAGTTTCACAAGGTATATAGTTGGCCAATGAGGGCATAGAGCGATGTTAGACTCATGAATAACATTATGTGGCTGTCATTTAAACATCCTGACAGCCAAGAGAGTAGTAGGAAATACAGCTGGAGGTAACTGGCTGATGTACACGTTGTACATCTGTGTACATCTGCAGCTGCTACAGATGCTGGGGTGGGCTGAAATTAGGCAATATCTGCAGATACCAATAACATAATGGTTATCTTCAAGAATTAGTTCCATTTTTTCCCATAATGCTCCTAAAGATTTACTCAGTTCTTAGTGTTTCTTCAATATCATCTAAAAGATTCAGTTAGTTTACTCTCAATTGGCTTAGTTTTGGTGAACTTGTGTTGCTTGGACTCCTTGTTCTTCCAAAATAACTACAAAAATAGCATATTTCTGTGAAATTTTGGATGTAAAATAAAGTACTGTATTTTAATAGTTTAAAAAATCTTTACTTGATGGTCATGTATATCTTCACTTAATAATTGCATGATTCAAGGTACACCACAGGAAGTCCTACATAATTAAAGAATAACTGTTGCTTGTGCATCATGTGACTGTTTGTGCAGTTACGTGTAGTATTGTAATTGCATAGTTGCCAACTTTCTAAAATGAAAAATCGGGATAGGCCACGCCCACTAATTAACCATCATGAATATCATTAAGATAGCATGAATATTGCTGAAAGAAATTAAGAGCCCGAGTGTTCCAGTCTGTGATTATAGAAGATAATGCCAGGGCTACGAGAAAATCTGCTAAGTCGTTGCTAAGCTTCGGCATGCTACTTCGCGTTGCTTAGGTTCAGAAAGCTAGCTATGGTATTACCGTGAAAGACACCTACAGAGATGTCAGTAATGGTTGTGAGTCAAACAGGAATGGACATACATACATGTGGGGGTTAAGTTGACAGTATCGGGTTGTTGATACTGGTAGCTGCCACCAGAATCTTCTTTGGATGAATCTTAGCGTAGAGGGGATTGTGGTTGAGAGCCGTCCCTGTTCCTCTAAGCTAAGTCACCCAGGGTGCAGTGATGCAACTAGCTTTACAGTTAAATATGTTTATTAAACTAGCTTATAGTTACAAACTTAGAAGACTGGCCCAGGCAGTGCTGGCTAGCCACTATATACTAAACCTGCCAGCAAGCCTGGTGTGAAGGTGTGATACAGCATTAACATGAGAATAGACAGGAAAGAGCAAGTTAATTTGGTATTTGTCTTATGAGACCAAACAGATATGAATGTATAATGTTAGTATTCATATTACTAATGTAAGTTAGTTGAGTGTGGAGGATGTTGAGGGCAGGTCTCCACCACAACATGTATTGGATGTAATTTGGATCTTGGTTTCTGAAGCACATTATTAGTATGTTGATACTTATCACAATGTTTACATAACTCCTTGACATCATCATGCATCCCCTTCCAGTAAAATTCTTCTGCAATCTACGAATAAAGTAAATTTTAAGCTAGGGGTGATTCCAACATTGCATTGTAGTGAGTGAGTCATCCCAGTTGTAAATCCTAAAATTCAGTTTCCCTAATCTTTAAAGTATACTATTACATGGTCCTTATCTAGTACTCCCCTCTATCCCCATTACATACGTATAGGATACACCATGACATGGAGGTCAAGTTAGGATTTACACAATCATAGACCAAAGGCTCGAAAATAGTGCAAATCCATTACTGACCGAAAGGAGGGGTGTGATAGACTTGTACTATGGCTCTAGGCAATACAAAATGCACTAAAACATTTTTTTATTGGACAGTTTACTTATTCACCTCCAAAGAGGTGAGTACACTGTAAAAAATGTGGTGTTACATTACACCTCTTTTGGTGTTCCAACTACACTGTCTGTACTACACCCCATGAGGTGTATTGATACACCCCCAAATTAGTGTCCCGTTACACCCTTCAAACACCCTCCTAGTATACCAAATAGGGTGTACCATTACACCCCTATCACACTCATAGGAGTGTTACACTACACTCCTACGGTGTATATGAACACCAAAACACACCCTATAGGGTGTAATTCTTCGCCAATATAAACTGTAACGCCATGTGATTATATTCAGGTAGTAATACAGTAAATATTATTTCACATACAATACGGGTATGAGATGACACAAAAATTGTATGTTTGTATGTTTATGAGGGGCGTCGTCTTTTCCCCCTATAACGCCCATTTGATATTCAAAGAGCTATCCACCCCCAGATGCTCATACTGTTATTTTGGATGAAAATGACTATTAAACACACTCATATAAGTGGGTGGGTTTCCCAGAAATGCCCATGCCATGGACAGGTTATGACTAAGCTGGACAATTACGTTTTTAGTGGCTCTCAAGGAATCTTGTAAACCGTACTTGTAAGCCACTATGATTCGTAACATTCAGTGTTTGAAAAAGTGAAGCGAGTGTCCGGCTCTATTCCTACAAATCTTTACCTAAAGGTCATCAATTTTGTACTCCATCAAAAAAGCCACTAATATTGAGTTAGTCAATATATTGATGATGGCTTGAACACATACACCTAGTGCCTTGCTTTGCTATGCTCATAGTTTGATTGTGTATATTATTAATTAATTTATTTGAGAAAGCATGCTAAACAGAGAAAGCCAATCGTGAAGCATCACTCTCTGAATCCATGGCAACATTTTCTGAAAGAGTTTGGACAAACTAATGGTAAACTTTTATGGATGAACATGTTTATGCCAAGTTGGTCAATGCTTGTGGTCACCTAAACCACTAAATCTTATTCAAGGAGTTGAAACTATATGCATATTATGAGGTCTACTTCTGGCTTATGTAACTAAGATAAGCTGTCATTATATAAATTATGATCATTTAACAAGATACACACATTAATTTACTTCCTCATAAAAGTTTCTTTATTTCCGTTTAGCTGGAAAAGAAGCCATGAAGCAGAGAAGTGGAGTGTTCAATAAGGAAGCTAGCGTGAAGTATTCTGTATTAAGTGCTGAAGAAAAGTCCAGATTGTCTTCAATTGGTGAAGTGAGCAGCACGTTGACTCCTAGGGAAGTCAAGAATACAGGTCAAAGATGCTTCTCCCGAATTCAGAAGATAGTAAGTAAAAGCTATTGTCCATACAATTTGTAATCAATACTTGACTGTCATTTTAAAGTTATTTGAGCTGTATAAAATTCAAAACCAAATGTGCTGCCTTTAAGATTGTATATTATTTCTTTAGAATTTTTCTTTTAATTTGATTTGGTTTCCTAACCTTAACATGCCCTATCAAGTCTCTCCCCCCTAGCATAATATCCTGTATATACTAGTTCACTTCAGACTGTAAAAAATCAACTCAAATCACAACACACCTCAAGATCATAGCAATAGTAGCAATGTATTGGAAGATCCTCAGTTGATGTGTGTTTATTTTTTTTCATATATACAGTCGGACCTCGTTCAACGGACCTTCCGAAAAATGGACAACCACGATACAGCGGACAAACACAAAACTACAGATGGATTTCCTATTGAAAATTGTATATTTGGAGCTTCTTAGATGTGGACCTTCCGAGTTCCGGACAACGGACAGAACAGAATTCCCACTATTGCTACACCATACAAAAAGTGCTTCACTTAATGGACATTCATTGACACATATCAAAATTTACTACAGTTCAATTTTAATGAATCAACAAGTTCTATCTCGGGTCCACAGAGGCGGTAGATGAAGTGTATTTCTAACCTGCAGCGCAGTCACTCGTATCCAGACTTTTACCAATCGCTAAAGTGGGAAAGGAGTGGACCTAGGGTAAGTTGTGCTTGCACAACGTACTCGGTGTGCATAATATAAGTGATATTTTAGCGACCCCTTGCTCTAACTTTCCAAATGAAATTCAGTTATTCGCGTACTTTTAACCTCCGTCAAATAGCTCCATAAATGACCGAGATAGGGAATCCAGCTTTTTTTAATGAACAGGAGGAGAAGATGATAATGATGGCGACAACCCATTTGTTTTCTCCTTCACCAAAGTTGAAGTGCTTCAAAGAAGTAATTGGAAAATGTAAGCTCATATATTTTGGAGATCATGACCATATAAAGAAGTCAGAGGGTAAGGAACAACTACAAACAGTATTGTGAACTAAAAAATTTTCAACATTGTTAAAACAGACTAATTGATGTGATTTTTTTGTTTGTTAAAAAAGCCAGTATACTATGTTCTATTATTTTATTTATTTATTTTTCACTCAATTCATATAATCGAATACACTTTGTACAATCAAATATTAGATAAACAGTCAAAAAGGGATGGTTTCCGAGAAGGGACAGCTTCTCAACAATGGACAAAACTGGTGTTCCCATTTTGTCCTTTATTCGGAAGTTCGACTGTAATACATGTAGGTTTGGTTGACATGACCTTGCATTTAGCAAAAATTATCTATGAATTTCCAGTCATATTTTCAACTATTAATAACAACTTAATTGTTTTATTTTTTAGCAATGCATACTTGTACATGACTTTTAATTTATGATTGCAATAGTAAGAATAAATATTTTTATGTTAAAGGATCTCATGTACAATTAATGTTAATATTTTTTTTGAAAACAATGGTTTAGAATTATTATTGTGATTATTATTGTTGCTATTGTTATTATTATTATCACCATGACCAGGGGCGGATCCAGGGGGGGGTTATGGGGGTTGAGTGCCTGCGGGAGTGATACTACCTTGCCTAGTGACAGTCTTGATTTGGGGTACATGATTGCGTCAGCTTGTGGTTCTTTTGAAGACTTAAGACAGCTAGGAGGTAGCATGGATGACACCCAGAGATTTAAATACCTCACTTCGCACTCCACACCACTTATTTCTGATGTACTTCACTCTCATCAAGTCACTAAGCAGGGAAAGTCTTGGAAAGTGTCTTTCCAGTTGCAATGGCTTCAAAAATTTCCATGGTTATCCTACAGTAATGTGCTTGAAGGAGGAATTTGCCGACATTGTGTCCTTTTTCCAGAGAAACCAAATAGAGGCGGTAGCCAGGGGGCCAAACCTGGAGTGCTAGTATTATCAGCATACCAAAGACCATACACCAAGGCCCTAGGAAAAGATGGTATTCTAGTTTGTCATGAAAGAAGTTTGATGCATCGCCATGCTACAGAGAGCGCAGATCGTTTCAGACTATCCTATGACAATCCTTCAACTAGAGTAGATAGCAGGCTCTTGAAACAGCAAGAACAGCAAGCAGAAAAAAATAGAGAAATTCTTCGCCAAATAGTTTATGGAGTTGAGTATTTAGCTAAGCAAGGCTTGCCTTTTAGAGGTCATAGAGAAGACAAAATAGACTTTTCTGTCTCTTCTGTTAATAGGGGTAACTTTATAGCCTTGATGCAACTCCTAGGGAAAAGTAACACTACTCTACAAGAGCATCTTCTTCACTGCCCCAAAAATGCGAAGTATACAAGCAAAACTATACAGAATGAAATTATCCATATCTATGCTTGTAAATTGCGAGAAAAGTTAACCAGTAAACTCAAAGAAAATGACTTACCTTTCACCATCATAGCAGATGAAGTTACTGACCATCATGCAAATCAAGAAGTCCTTTCTGTGTGTTTGAGGTTTGTTGATCTAACTTCTCCACAAGATCCCCATATCAAGGGAGTGCCTAATAAATCTTATCAATGTTGAGAGAGCAAATGCCTCCACTATTGCAACTAAAATATTAGAATCAATTTCACACCCTTCAATCTCTCTGAACCCCCGTAACATTCGTGGACAGGCTTATGATGGAGCTTCTGTGATGTCTTCAGAAAAAGCTGGCGTCCAGGCAAAGATCAAGGAAATTTCTCCTCTAGCATTGTACACTCATTGCTATGCTCACACTCTCAACCTCTCAATTGCTGCTTCGTGCAAAGTTCAAGAAGTGAGGAATCTCATTGACACAATTAATGAGTCATATTTATTTTTGAATCATAGCCCAAAGCGACAAAGGTTTTTTGAGAGAGCATTAAATGAATACTTGCCAGCTTGTCGCCACTCTAAGCTTCCTGGACTGTGTAAAACACGTTGGGTGGAACGTCATACATGTTATGAGGTCTTCTTGGAGATGTATGAATGCTTCGTTACATTTTTAGATGCTATTATTTCACCTGGTGAGTATCAAAATTTGCTTTTGGATGATGATGAAAACTGGAATTGGGACAGAGAAACAAAAATTAAAGCACAAGGACTAAAATCTTCCCTTTCTTCCTTTCAGTGTGTTGCTGTATTTATAATCACAAAAAATATTCTGGATGAAGTCAAGCCACTGGCTTCCAAATTTCAAAAGCAAGACTGTGATATAGGTGATGCTTACAAGCTGGTAGACTCAAGTATTGAAAATATCCGAAGTATCAGAGAAAAAATTGATGAAACCTTCAGTTCTTGGTACAATTCTGAGATCATTCCATTGGCTGACAACATTGGTGTGTCTGAATGTGTTCCTAGGAAGACGAGCCTTTAGAGGAACCGCTCCAATGTGCCAAGCAATACTCCAATGGAACACTATAAAAGAGCAATTGCCATCCCACTCTTAGATTCTCTTCTGGGTCAAATGAAAGAAAGGTTTTCAGAAGATCAGCGTCATGCTCAAGGATTGCTTCGTCTATTACCATCTGTTATAATATCAGAAAATGAGCCTGTTGACAGAATGCTGGAGAGTTTGCAATTTCATGAAGGTGACCTTCCTTTTCCAAGGTCACTGGGAAACGAACTCAGACGGTGGAATGCCCTTTGGCACAAGAAAGGAACTGAAAATGTCTCCGGCTCTGGATTGGTGCCAAGTAATCTGCTGCTAACTCTAGGTGCTTGTGATAGGGATTCCTTTCCCAACATTCACCGCCTTTTGATAATAGCATGCACACTCCCAATTTCCAGTGCAGAGGCAGAAAGGTCATTTTCTCTAGTGAGAAGATTAAAGACTTATTTGAGGTCTACTATGGCTGAAGAACGCTTATCAGACCTGTCCATTATTGCCATGCACTATGGGGAAAGGATACCTATCGATGAAGTTTGTCATACATTTGTACAAGCACATCCCAGGAAACTATTCCAAGTTTCATTGTTTGACAATTATTGATTATGCTTATCATTTTTTGAAAAGTCACACTGTGGTACGTGTACATATCTGCTGCGCAAGCGCATGCCCGGGGGGGGGGGGGGGGGGGGGCTAATTATAACTAGTGTGATCACACAACCCCTACTTTGAAAAATTGCTGGATCTGCCCATGATGACTACTTGAAGAAGTGTTTTGTAGACGATTATTAGGTTTTTGAGTTGTTTATGCCAAGACGATCTTAGCCAGTTGGGCAATAACGAACTGAAACAAAACAAATGATGCACTTAGCAAAAGATATATAACTAGGATGGAGACTAAAATGCAAATAGTTAAAGGGAGTAAGAAGAATGAAGAATAGAAATTCTCCAGCCACAAGGAATTGCACACACAAACATAAGTGAGATGATGTTTGTTGTTAACAAAAAAACTTATTATTTTTTTTATTCTTGACTTGTGGGGTAGAATTATGGTCATTTCCATAGTAACTAACTCGGATAGAACAGTATGTGATTGTAAATAACAAGACTGTATGAATGTTATTCAGAAGAATTCTGGCCTCACCTGTGTCATCCAGTCCAAAAGTTGGCCTCATTACTGAGTGGCTAAGTCAGGATACAGAAATACTCAAGTTATAGTATTCGCTAATAGCGATCCGTTTATAACACCTTGACTAAGTTTTACTAATATTAAAATGCAGCCAGAACACAACTGAGTACAAAGACACAAAACACCAATATATATAATGATCATGATCGACTGACTTGAGGTGTGAACTGGGTGTGACTACAAAAACCAAAGCATGATAACTACTACATCTGATAGCTAATGAGATACAGTCAGCAATGGCTCGTAACCACCATTGCATCAGCAGGGATATGTCAGTCACTACACTACCTTTGTATGCTATTATAATTATATGGCTAATAATTTACATTTTTAACATTTTTAATGAAAATTTTACAGTTACAAAAAATAAAAACTGACAATGTGCAAATTCAATGTCCAATATGAAATATGGGATACAAACAGTGAAAAATACAATACAATGAGTGTTTTCAAATCTATGTCCATGTAGTGTTGACAGACTTTAATCCACAATTCTATTACAAAAACAATACAATAATACAAATACTACAACAATGAAGCACCAGGAGGTGCGAACCCTCAGCGTATGTCCACTAGATAACCTCAATCAATTAAATAGATGCCACAGGGTAGGATTAAACCACATGAGTGCTATGTAGCTTGCTAGGAAATAATGCAATAGGGCTGCATGGTGAAACATGTCGAGACATACTGGTAGTTGATTATCGTATTCTATTATATACCTAATCAATTCCGAGTTACTACAAGTAGAATTGAACCATAGCTATTGAAAATTTGAATTTATTTGGATGTGAACATTTTGAAAAATAGAAATTACGTGCAAGAAATGTGAAAATGATTCTCTGAATGTGAAAAATATTGAACTTGATATATGCCACAAAAAAAAAAGAAGTAATAGCTAACTTGAAGGTCCAAAAAGTGATTAAGTTGAATAATGTCAAGTATTTGAAATGGTGAAAGAAATAATTAAGTCAAAGAGATTAAAAGTGCCACTGAAGAAGAAAAAATTGATTTGGGGGGGAAAAGACGAAGTGAGCGTCTGTTAAAAATCATTTCAAACCTTTAGCATTTACACACAGACAGTTGCTACTTACGACGATACAACGAAAGAAGCAAAGAACAGAGCGAAGGGAACGCTTCTAGGTTAAAACAGATCGGCTCCGCGGTATATAACTCGACTCTAGCTTCCTTTACACACGTGAAGCGCGACAATTGCAACAGCAGTACAAGCCGGCTGGCCACTCTCTAGCTGAAATTTTCAGCTCACGTGAGTATAACATGCGGTAAAGGGGAGTTACCGGTAGCGCAATAGCATAACGATCGTACGTACGGCTAAAATCGACTAGCTTTTTCTTGAAAACGAAGTCGAAACAAAAAATTCTAGCACATTAAAGGGACTTACTTTGCAAATTTCTCAATCTCTACCTCGTTTCAGAGCCAGGGAGGCAGCAGTCATCGATATCCTTTGTTGAATGAATGAATGAATGAATGAATGACTGAATGACACACAGACAGGATGACCACTATAACCCTCTCGTGCATGCGCGCTGAGGGTTAATAATAATATACTTACCGGAGTTGTTGCTGTATTTTATCTGCCACTTGTCTACAATAGTCCACTTGAGACAATACAGTAACAAACTCCTTGAGGGCAGTAGGTCTAGTTGATAAGACTGTACGAATGCTACTCAGAAGGTTCCTTGTCTTCTCTACATCAATCCAGTTCTGACGTTGAAGGAGCTGGTCATACATGTCAGGAGATGTGAGTCCAATACTGTATCAGTGATCAGCTACTGTCATGACGCAAGGTTCCACTGAGTGCACCAAGTCAGGATACACACTCAGAAATATACTCAAGTTGTTGCCACCTAATAATAAAACATTTTCTATAATACTAGCTAAATACAAATAACAACTTGACTTACTTTCAGAGATTTCTACTGCAGGATCTTTCTTTTCGTATTTCTAAAACCAAATAAATGAGAGTTAGTTAATACAAGTTAAAATACATAGTCTATTTCTACATACCTGTCCATACCAAATGAGGTGTCTATTGGTGAGTACAACTGCTTGTGGGTTGTTTGGATTGAAGAGACATTTCATGACTTTGGGGACAGAGTGCGCTCCATCAACGACCCCGAGATGATTCCCTCCTTCATGTGAACGACAGTCAAAGGCAAACTGGTAGTCCATGCAGCTGTTGTAGTTCATTCTGGAACTAGCCTTCTTTAGAGTGTCTTCTATTTCTTGTTTTGGAGAAGTACATTCATGGTGAATGGAGTCTTGGATAGTAGGATCACATGAAACTACGACTTCAAAATATTTCAATCGAGATATAAATGTTACATGAAAAAAATTTGATCCATACAAAAAGGTCACCATGTTTTTCTTGACACCTTCTCTAATAAAAGTGAAGGACTTGTTAGATATGAGACAAGCCATTACGGCAGGAAAGAGTCCCATAGGAGTATACCCACAACTGAAGTATATTAAGAGAGGCTCCACAAAACATGAGCTATAGGATTCTTTGTGGAATAGATCAAGTTCCTTTGCACTCATGTTTTCTAACACGCAAGGTATGATGTACTCTTTCTCCTCTTCTATGACTGACTTAGAATATTCAACTGACACAATCTCAGCTATGATGTGAAGATATGCAAGCAAAGCTACCAGCTGCGCTGGTGGAATGACACCTCCTGAAATTTTAGATGTAGCCGATTTCAAATCTTTCATAGTGAATCTGCCTGTCTTCCTGAATCTATTGGCTTTAGCCTGACCTATGCTATCAAAGCTCATGGCTTTAAGAATGACTCCAGTGATACTGTCATACACTACCTGGATGTCTATGATGACCAGGTCTTCCAAACCAGGCACACTGGGGAAGTACATCAGAACACCGGCATGGTGGTGAAGAAACCACAGAGCTGTTTTGGTCTCGTAGGGTGTCATATTGAAGGCATGGGACAAGACCAAGCAGGTCTCCAGGCTGGCTGTCCTCACCTCTCTCATGCGAAGACACAAGCTGAACAGAAGCCACACGGCTGGAATTTTCAGCTTTTTAAAGTGTTTCTCCATGGCATTCTCCAGTAGCTGATGCAAATGATGGATTTCTTCTGCTCCGCCTCCCATGTTGTCCAGAGAAACAACAAGCTTGTCTTTTGAGCAGAACTGAACTATGCCTTTTTTGTAGGAGTCAGTGTCTCGAATCACTTTTTGAAGCTGTGAGTCAACCTTAGCAATGTCTTCCTCAGAAACCTTGTCTTTGTGAGTACCCACTATATACACTACTGACTTGGAGGACTCCAGTATCTCACCAATGGCTGAGTCGTCTGTTCCTGGCTGAGGTTGAAGATGGGTGGAGGAACTGAAACAAGATATACTGGCCAGAGTACGCAAAAGCATCTTGCAGAGTAAACTCAGATTTCTCTGGTGCAGTTGTCTCTCCTGAAGCTCTCTGATAAAAGACTCGATACTCCTCGTCTAACTTGAACTTGTAGCTAAAGCACAGCAAGTAGAGGCCAGGTTTTATGGTGAGTGCTGGTAGCATGTCCATCAGCTCAGGCTGCCCTCCAGTGTCCTCCATTCTCAAGAAAGCTTTGAAAGAATGCTTCATAATTTCTGCAAACTGTGGTTGCCTTGAAACTCTCTCGTATATGGCAGCTATTTCAGAATAATCTTGTGATGTCACCACTTCATCAGCTAGTTGGACAGGTGTAGTTGAGAGTGGAGAAGATTCCTTATGCCTGGACTGCTTACCTTGGGTCAAAGATTTCAACTTTACCATCATCTTCTGCAATAATGAAGGTTGAGGTGGCCTTTCCACAGGACGAGACAGCTCTGTACTGCTAGCCTGGACCTCTGCTATCGTTACAATATCTCCGCGGGGACGAGCTGCAGTCTCAGAAGTGAATTTAGTCTCCAGACCTTTTCTAAGACTATGAAGGAGTAGAGATGCTTCCTCAGTGAGATTCTGTACAATGGTCCAGTTTGTTTCCTTATCTGCTGTAGTTGTATCAGACATGCCTTGGACTAGCATATTAGAACAACACTCCACTGTGCCTGTGCTGCCATGAATCTGTTCCTCTTCTTTGGCTGACATAAGATCTATGATCTCTTTTGTAAGGCGACGGCGAGTTGTAGTCTTGCCTTGTCGTGGAGGACCACGAAACATAAGCTTTAATGACAGAAGCTCCAGAACCTCCTTGGAAACAATGAAGTGTTTGTATGCTTCTTTATACTTGTAGTCATCTATCACATAAAATAAAAAATAAGTCCATTTTCTGGAGAACTGATAGTAAATAGAACTACTTCAATGAACACAAAACTTGATACAGACATTGGGATTTCTTGCTCAAATGAAGTGGTTTCCAAAGAAAATGTCCCCTTTCTTAAACTATGTAACTCTCCTATTCCATATGCACTAATGACTCTTGACACAACTTTTATTATTCACACTGGTAATAGCTCACATACTCCTGTGCTTTGGTGCCTTTTGTAGTGACTTCTAGCTAATGAAGCAGCACTTGATTGTTGCTGTTAAAGCTAAGTGTTTATAGTCACACAGGTTTTACTCTACAATAACCCACACACTCCTATGCTTCTACCCTCAGCTGGTTCCAGTAGAAGCAGCTGCCAGTGCACCAGCTGCAATTTAGCTCAGACATTCTCAGCTAATAATTACATATACTTTCTTCTAGAGAAAAGCTGCTATTTGCATACACTAACCTGACAGAGTTACTTTATACACTCCATCTTTAACAGCAACCAGTAACTGTCCAGTAGACAAGACTGCAGTAGCTATCATTCCATAATTATTCTTCAAACCTGCTCCATCTCCCTCACTAGTAGTCTCAATCCACTTCTCTGTCTTGTTGGAATAAAATCTAACTGTAGAATATCCATCCATGACAATTAGATTCGATAAGGAAGAGGCGATAGCTCTGGTGTGAGCAGGTGTGGTTACTGTCCTCCATATTGTTAGTGGAGTTGTCCTGCCAATACTAGCAGATGCGATGAGAGACTCTAAACTGCATATAAATAGAATCTGCCACTTGTTAGCTCCTCCTGTGAAGTAGAAGTTGCCTTCATGGAATGTTGATCGCATGTCCCAGCATGAAGAAGGAAGTGAGTCTGCAGTCATCCAATGGTCGTTGAGTAGAACTTCCACTATGTCCAAATCCTTGCCATGTGAGCCACTCCCACCAGCCACGACCAGGACCTCTGGTGATCCTCCACTAACTGATGATGCTCTGAAGCGAGGAGTAGGCATGCCACGTAGCGATGGCTTCCAGTCTAGACCAGTAGTACTAGTCAACAGAGAGTTAGTGGGTTCATAAGTGGAGGGATGACGTCCACCAACCAATACAAACTTAGACTGGTAGGTAATTAGGGACGAGTCTTCATATGGTGCACGAGTAGTAGTCCATGAGTGAAGGTCAGTAGAGATGTGAAGTCTGCCATAATGATCCATTAGTATTATTATATTCTGTAGTACTGCACATAGGTCAGGCCAGACATAATTACTCCAGATATGGCAGTGTTCCCAGTGAAGTGAGCCTTGAGGGTGGTGATCTCTCTAAATACAAATAAATATAAATATATATTTAAATTACAAGTAAACAAACAAACAAAAAGCATTAATTGCTTTTTACACGAGACTTATGCATACAAACACAAAAACAAACTTCATATTTGATAAACAAAATACATATTAAAAAACACACAAACACATTGATTCCAATAAGCAATGAATATGCCATATAAATATAAACTTTTCTTTCTAAACTGTAGATAAACACATAACATTGTGTTTGCCTCCTTCATCCGCAAGGCCTCAGACCTCCATGATATCTGCAAGGAGCTGGGGGGGGGGGGGGGGGGGGGGGGGGGGGGAAGGCAAGAATATCTTTATTGTTTCCAAAGGTAATTCAAACAAATAGAAAAAGGGGTCAGCTTTGCATTATTTATATGTCCATGGGATTCTGTATGTGAGAAGCTCTTTCACCAACACTGAATAGAAAAATAGACTGCCACGTAAGATTGAAACCAGAACTGTAGTTGATTTGCTCCAGTGACTCTATACTGGCTGTAGAGAGTGACACTAGGATCCTCCTACCAAGTAGTCAAAAAGTCTTGTATAGCTGTTTGACAGCCACGATCAAGTAAAGTGTTTGTAAACAAAAAATAAAATAAAAGCCTATATCTTTGGTCAGTTGAATACCTACGTAGAGAATTACATAGGTGTCCAGAAATGCCGTAAAATGTCCATCCCATCCCACAGTCCCATGGGATTGTGGGACATTCCATGGGATGTCCACCTGTCCCTCTCACTCATGCATATGTATCTCACTGCCCATACTATGATCCCATGGCATCATAGGACATTCCATGGAATGTCCATCTGTCCCTCTCTCAGATGTGTGTGTGTCCCACAATCCATCCCATCCCACGATCCCATGGGACCATGGGACATTTCACGGGATATCCAACTGTCCTTCACTCAGATATGTGTATCCCACTGTCCATCCCATCCCACAATCCCATGGGACATTCCACGGGATGTCCACCTGTCCCTCTCAAGATGTGTTTGTGTGTGTGTCACATTGTCCATCCCAACACAATCCCATGGGACCATAGGATATTCCACGGGATGTCCACCTGTCCCTCTCAAAGATGCGTGTATGTCACACTGTCGATCCCATCACATGATCCCATAGGACATTCCACGGGATGTCCACCTGTCTTTCTTATAGGTGAGTGTGTGTCTCATGTCCATCTCATCCCACAGTCCCATGGGAACATGGGCCATTGCGGGAGATGTCCACCTGTCCCTCTTAATACATGTGTGTCCGTTTGTCTATAATTCAATGGTTTCCAAACACTCCAGAGGATGTCCACTTGTTTTGTGTACTATTCATGTGTATACTACTGTTGGTATGATTGCTTGATCACACGATGAATTTTGACTTTATATGTTGCATACAAAATAAATGATCTAATTTTACAGGTAAAATACATTACAATAATGAAGTTCTGTTAATTTTATTTTCTTCCTTTATGTTGTGTAGTTCACATACATAAAGCAGAGAGAACATAAATGTGTTTTGGGACAGGTAAAGCACAAATGCTGACTCATGTTATTAGCCTTCTAGATACTAACAACTTAATGAGCGCTGTTGAAAATCATACTCCTAATAGGTATCAGTTAGCATGAAATAGTCACCAAATTTTAGTGCAACTTAATTGGAATGTCCTTAATGATAATATTTAACCAATGTTTTGGTTAAGTTCAAGTAAGTAAAACATCTATTACATCAAACTCTTAGCTAGTTTGTATTGGATATACTTTCTACAATTATACCAGTATACTATTCGTCAATGCTCAGACAAATGTCAAATCTTATTATATATTTTCATTGCTTTACAGATTATGGTAGGACATGCAAAATAATTGATGGTTATTTCAATTATTGTGTCAATAGTTTTGTGAGAAAGAGTATTTGTGAACAGTCTTGTTTGTGGCTTTAGCTTGTGAGTGCAGTAGGTCACTGAGAGTTAATGCTGAAGTGTATTGTTGGGTATATTACTGTCAGGGACCGCCCCCCAGGTGAGCCGGAGACAGCAGTCCTGACCGGAAATCCTCGAATCCAGGACGTTTGTGAGGATACACAACAGTGTTTAATGAACCGATGAATTGTTCATTTACACGTCAGGTGTTAATAAGTTGTTTACGACGTATCTTGACTATATCTTACCTTGATTTTTGTCAATAAGCTCAGTCTAGCAGAGGTTAGAATAGCTTCATTTCGATTGTTCCATATCTTATCGTCAATTAAAATTTAACTCTACATTGTTGACCAGGGCTAGCTAGGCTCGAATAAGTGTGACGGTGGCTCTAGTAGCTAAGGTTGGGGCAGAAACCGTCACAGTTGGTGGCAGCGGAGCTTCATTCTGTTTTCAGTTCGACAATTCAGCCGCTTTCGACTTCTCAGATTATTCGACACAGAGTGCTACTTCGATCAAACTAAACTACGACTATCGAACCGACTTCGAATAGACTCCGATTGATTGAAATGGCTTGGCAACTGCGGTCACAAAAGAGGAAAGACGCAACTAAGGACTGGGAAGAATCTCGAGAGGAAGAAGACGAGGATAAACTTGAAGAAGACGAATCGGAAGGTGGTGAACAAGGAGAAATCCTAGGTGTTCAAGCTGAAATTGCAACGACAATGGAAGAACGCAGAGACGTATTAACAGAAATTGAACCCCGTACGGAGACGACTACCACGACTACGTCTCCAACGGTAGCAGCGGCGGCTTCGACTAATTCAACAACGACATTGTTATTGAACCTCATACAAACCATGAACGACGAACGACGGAAGGACGAATTAAAACGAGACGAACGCTGGGAAAACGTCATTAAAATTCTAGCAGGGAGTACCACAACTGCTAGTGGAAAAAAAGGGAGTGAACGTGACGAACTACTATCATCAAGGGACCATTTGGTACCTAAGTTTCGAAAGTTAGAACTTAGCGAGGACGTGGAATCCTATTTTTGTGCATTTGAAGCACACATGGATGGCTACAGTGTAAGAAAACAATGGTGGACCAAGCACCTTGCGCCTATTTTAAACCCGGACGCTTCCGCGGTCTACACGGCTATGGAATCTGAGGAACGACGGAACTATGACAAGCTAAAGGAAACGTTGCTTGACCATTACAGTGTTGACAAATCTACGTACAGACTGAAACTAGATCAGTTCAAGAGATTGTCTGGAGAAACTTGGCTCATCTGTGCGAAGCGTTGCAAAGGTCTGGTAAAGCGATGGGCAGCTGACTGCGATTCGGTAGATGCTGTGCTGGAGTTAGTGAGTCTCGACATTGTCACCAAGCTAATGCCAAGACCTGTTGCCAACCATGTAAAGGACAGCAAGCCTATGACTGTAGGAGAAGCGGCCAAACTTGCCGACAACTTTATGAGACATAGAGACTGGAATTACTGTCAACCCGAGGAGAGCGAACGTAATAAGCCAAGGTCTTGGAGAAAAGACAACAAACCCTCACAGCCAGTCCCACAGGAAACAACAGTACCAACAAATACTTTAACTCAATCGTCATCGAAATATTTCCCGGGTACTGCAACCCGCTCGACCTCAAACAGTCATGATGTCAAGCGTACGAACGGTAAGAAATTTATTGACCCCAAGCATTTTGATAAAGAAAAAGGAGCTCAGTGCTTCAACTGCAATGAATGGGGTCACGTATCGAAGGAATGCCCCAAGAAGGTAGGCATGGTAGTGAAGACAGTTTGTATACATAAGCACAAGGACTGGCATACTGTTCCAGGACAAATAGGAACTAATGACTGCCAAATTGCTGTCGATAGTGGAGCTGAAATTACAGTAGTGTCAGCAGACCTTGTACCCGATGCAGCGAAAACTGGAGAGCGTCAGTGGATTCGTGGCGTGCACCCTTATGAGGAGTCTGTACCACTTGCAAGAGTCCTGATCAAGTTGGCTAACCAGAAAATGTGGGTTACCGCTGCAGCAGTAGAGGACTTGCCTTTCGACGTTCTTCTAGGTCGAGACTGTGATAGACTGCCTAACCTTATGATAGAAGTGGCAACAGAGCGGCTGCGCCAAACTGGGAGAGTGGTAACGGTAGTAACACGACAACAAGCTAAAAGTAATGAATCGGAAAGGAACAAAGACCTAGCAGCGGATCTTGCTATGGAATCAGACGACTTCTTGTCGAGAATAGAATGGGAAGATACTGTTGCAACACCAGTACGATCAAAGAAGCCAAGAAGTGAGAAGAGGAAAGAACGAGCGAAAGTCTTTGAAGATTCGACTGAAGATATCAGCACTGAAGTCAGTGTTGGACGAGAGCAATTATCACAGGAGCAGCTAGAAGATGTCACGTTTTCTCCCGTCTGGGAAGAAGTGAGAAGCGGAAACAGTTCTGCATATTCGGTGCATGACGGACTACTGTATCGGCACAGGACTATGAACGACTCGAAACTGGTGAAGCAAATTCTGGTACCAAATCATAGAAGGAAAAACTTATTGCTCTTAGCACACAAATCACCTATGGCGGCACACCTTGGACGACGACGGACACTAGATAAACTCTCACAAAGATTCTATTGGCCGGGAATGACATCCGACGTGAAGAAGTATGTCCAGGAATGCAGAGAATGCCAACGAGGAAATAAATCAAAGTTGGGAAAAGCACCACTAGTGAACCTTCCAGTTATTTTTACACCCTTTGAACGAGTTGCGATAGACGTAGTTGGTCCTCTACCCCTTACCGCTCGGAAGAATCGTTACATTTTAACAATTATGGACATGGCTACGCGCTATCCTGAAGCGATACCTCTTCGACGAGTGGACACTCCGTCAGTTTTGGAAGCACTATTACATTTTTTTGGTCATTTTGGACTACCTAAGGAAGTATTATCGGACCGTGGAACTAACTTCACGTCTAAGCTCATGAATGAGACTGCCAAACGACTAGGTATAGGACGAATCTTGGCCTCACCCTATCACCCCGAGTCCAACAGGATGCTAGAGAGGTGGCATAGTACACTCAAGGCTATGTTTAGGAAATCTGGTCGTGGTAGGAAGGAGTGGGATGTACTCTTGCCAACCCTGTTATTCGCCAATAGAGAAGCAACTCACGAGGCGACAGGATTCTCTCCCTTCGAATTAGTATTCGGTAGACATGTTCGAGGCCCGTTGGATCTCGTGAAAGAGCAATGGGAAGGATTGGAAGAATTGCCAGTATCGGTTGCAGAATACTTGTCCAACTTGTACGAGACAATGTCAGATATGGCAGAGATTGCTAAGGAACGGGATCAGCAAGCTAAACTCAAGTACAAAGAGCTTTATGACAGAGGAGCATGAGAGAGAAGCTTTGAACCTGGAGACCAAGCATTAGTTTTGATGCCAGAAGGCCAGAGCAAACTAGAAGCTGCTTACTCTGGGCCCTACACAGTGGCAGAACGAGTATCACCAGTAACCTATCGCCTGAAGCTATTGGGACATGGCAAGAAGGGAAAAATTGTTCATATAAATTTAATGAAAGCGTGGAAATCTCCTCCGGTATCGACAATGACCGTAGCTACAGTGTCGGAAGGCTGGACGGAAGGTGAGGGCGACCTAATCACTTTGGACACTTCCGACGTCGACCAACCACGACTTGGTAATAATTTGAATTCTAAACAAAGGCAGTGTGGTAGGTTAACAGGGGGGGATAACCAGAGACGGGTAGAAGGAAGCTGCCACCAGAGTTCTAGCAGGCTGATTTAGTCCTAGCCTCAGGTTATTAGGCCTTAGAGGGGTTGTTGGACACAGCACTTAGTGTAGGTTTCAATACTATATAGCCAGAACTGACTTACAGAAGTGCAGACAGCCAGATATATAGAAAACTGTCTGAATGTGGTGTGAGTGATTCAGAACATAAGGTGGTGTATAGAGGGACATGGGAGTGAAGGGAAATAACATACATGCATTAGTTACAGTGTTCAAAGTTACAATTAGTGAATCGGATGGAAATGTGTGCAACTGAATGAATGTGTATGATTGTATGTGAGTTCTATATGGAAGTTTGTTCTGAAGGTGTGGTTATTTCACCACACATCCCCTCGCTGAGCTTGACGGTAGTCATTCTGATGTCCATCCCTGGCGGGAAAGAGAATCCGCGAGCGGGTTTTCTTTGCCCTCAACATACTGGATGCTGAAGTCGTAGTCGAGAAGTTTCACCTTCCATCGCCACAATCGATTGTTAAGGTGCTGCGAGTTGAAGAGGTCAATGAGAGCTTTATGA
>WLWD01004834.1_pt1 | contig 26845 bp, 14 predicted proteins | sample 6712731 | NCBI WGS metagenome assembly WLWD01 (sample SAMN12718690, study PRJNA576275) | sponge metagenome | isolation source: marine sponge | host: Mycale hentscheli | place: New Zealand: South Island, Marlborough, Capsize Point | collected 2014-11-01 | reverse complement strand
TACTCATTCACACTATTCTCATTTTAATCCTTCACATTCTCACACCTCCCATCATCACACTTCTCAACCCCGCTCTAGCTCACCCCCAAAACGTGACCTCAGTACAGTCACCTGTTATAAATGTAATAACTTGGGACATTATGCTAACAATTGCACTGCTATCCCTGTCCATTCCCATCCACCCAGGCCAACTCATTCCCAATCTACTAACCCCACTAACACTTCCAACACTTTGCCTAATCATCCCCGCCCAACTCCAGTACCAAGAACAAACATTCGCCCTGTCAGGAAAATTGAAGTTAACATCTCACAACCTGACCATACTTCACTCACTCATTCTCCAACTGACACTTTACCCACTCCCATTAATTCATTTGATGATGATCTTGTCACCCAAGGCATAATCAACAACATCCAGACACCCATTGTGATAGATTCTGGAGCCAAGATTTCTTTAATCTCTGACGATTTCATAGACATCACTTATGAACCTGCTAAGTTTGTTTCTATCTCTGGGATCTCACAAGTTGCCAAGTCAGTTCCTGTTTTCGAACTCCCGGTTGCCCTTCCCACCCTTAATGGAGTTTGTCAACTTGCTGTTGACTCTAGGCTTCCTCCTAGAACTGTACTTCTTGGTTTAGACTTTAGCAGAGACAACATTATAGCCCTTATCAACCACCTCAAATCAGATCCCACACCAATCCTATCTGTTACCCGTGCTATGCAAGCTGAGTCTGATTTAGCAACCCATGTTGCAGAAACATTGCAATCCACTGAAGGTGCCCAACCCATTGCTCTTGATGACATTGTTGAAGTCGATGCAGAAACGATTGAACCCGTGCCTGCAGTTGTTGAGTCTAGTACCAGTGATAAAGCACATGACACACTAGTTCCCTTGTCTATCCCTACACTGAATTTTGATGGTATCACCAAGGATAAGTTCATTGAATTACAGCACAATGACGAATCACTAGCACCATTATGGGAACATGCCAAGAAAGGCGAAAAGCATTTTTTCATTGTTAACCAGCTACTCATGTGCATGACATCAACACTCACTACAGTATCACATGCTATTGTTGTGCCCAAATCACTTCGTCACAAAGTACTCCTAGCAGCACACGAAGGTCTCGGACATGGAGGTGTAACAACCACTAGGTCCTTGATCAATAAGCACTTCACATGGCCAAATCTCTCATCTGACATTAAGACTCACATTTCATCCTGCAAGAAGTGCTTGCTCTATACCAAGTCCAATGGTCCTAAACTGCCTATGGTTGAAGCTGAAATAATCTCGCAAAGGGGTGAGAAATTAGCAGTAGACATTGTCGGTCCCCTCCCACTCTCCAAAGACAAGAAAAGATACATACTCACTTCCATGGAACTTTCATCGGGCTTTCCTTTTGCTATTCCCCTTAAAACATACACCTCAGAAGAAACTGCCAAAGCTATTCTGTCTATCATTTCCCTATTAGGTGCACCCCTTCAAATACTCTCAGACCAAGGCTCAAACTTTTTGTCCACCACCCTCTCTCACCTTAAACACAAATTTCACATCTCAACTATCAAAACATCACCCTACCACCCCCAATCAAATGGACGTCTGGAACGTTTTCATGCTACACTCAAAACCATGCTCTCTAAAGCCATCTCTGAGAAGCAAGAATGGACTGTTGTCTTAGATTTAGTTCTTTACTTTGCCAGGAATACCCCTAACACCAAACACGGATTCACACCCCATGAACTTCTCTTTCTCAAGCCCACCCCGTTCATTTTATCAACTCTTAAATCCATTTGGACTACTCCTTCTTCGTCAATTTACCACAGTTCATCCATGACATGGACAATATGATTGCATGTCAAACCCATCATGTCAAGAAAGCCCTAGCTTCCAAACACTCATCCAACAGACTATCACATGAATCAGAGTTAGCAGCTGACTTTAGTGTTGGTGACATAGTTTACAAGCGTAACCCAGGCTTTAACAAGTGTCTTGATTCTTCCTGGGATGGTCCCTTTACTATTTCTCAACTTTTACCACCAGTAAACTGTTCTATAGTTCCCCAAGGGAAGAAATGCAAACCCAAAGTGGTTCACCTTTCCCAAATCAAGAAGGCCCTGCCTGTTTACAGAGCACTAATAGTACCTGATGAACATGTCACAGATGATTTTTACGTCCCTGTTAATACACCTCAACCAGTGGAATTGTTACCTGAGCAGCAAGAACAGCTACAGTATGTTTTAGACTCATTTCCATCTGTATTTTCAGACACACCTGGCTGTACTTCCCTAGCTAATCATTGTATTTCTGTCACTTCAACTATTCCAATCTGGTCTCCATCATACTCAATCCCATTGGCTCACCAAGAAGCCTTCAGACTTGAAATTGAGAACCTTTTGTCACTCGGCATCATAGAGCCTTCATCTTCAAAGTGGTCAAGCCCCCCAATGCCAGTACGTAAAAAGGACGGTGGCATTCGTATTGTCATTGATTTTAGGAAGCTAACTTCAGTTACTATCCATGACCCCTTTACAATGCCTAGTATTGATGACATCCTTTCGCAGCTAGGTAATGCAGCATTCTTATCCAAGATGGACTTGTTAAAGGGCTTCCATCAGGTTCCCATGGCTGATGACTCGAAGGAGCTCACTGCCTTTACATGTCTCCAAGGCAAATTCCAGTATCGGGTAATGCCTTTCGGTTTGACTAATGCACCATCTACTTTTCAGCTCTTAATGCAGACTGTGTTAAGAGGTCTGGAACATTTTTGCCTTCCCTATATAGATGACCTGATTATTTACTCCCATTCCTTTTCTGATCTTGTCTCATGTCACTTCAGTTCTTTCAAGACTTTCAGGAGCAGGCCTTACAGTAAAGCAGTCAAAGTGTTGTTGGTGTTTTAAATCTTTTGATTTCTTGGGATTTCATGTTGGCAACGGTTCACTTTCTATTCCTGAGGCAAGGATTTCTCACATTTCCAATTATGTTTTACCCTCAACCAAATCTGATCTCAAGTCATTCATTGGGCTAATCACGTTTTATGCTAGATTTATTCCCTCGTTGTCACATCACACCTCTGTTTTAAATTCTCACCTGACAAAACGTAGCCCAGACAAGTTACTTTATACAAACGACTTTATGACAGCATTTAATTCTATTATTAGTTCTGTCTCATGTCATGCTTCCCTAACTATTCCTAATTCTCAAGATGCATGGTGTGTGTTCTCCGATGCCTCTTACCAAGGCATTGGAGGTTGTCTATGTGTTTACAGAAATGATACATGGTCTCCCTGTGCTTTCTACTCTAAGCAACTCCTACCCCGTGAAAAGAACTACTCTATCCTGGACCTTGAAGCCCTTGCCCTACTCTCCACCATTAAACATTTTCATTTTTATTTGGCCGGAAGATTCTTCAAAGCCTACACAGACCACAGTCCTTTGGTCAACATCGTTAATGGACAATCTCCCTCAGCTCGTTTGTGCAGATGGAAACTGAAACTGTCTGATTACAACTTCCAGCTCATCCACATCTCTGGTGATGCCAACTATGTAGCCGATGCTCTCTCCAGGCAATCCTGGACCACTCCCACCTCTGTCACAACCCCTCAGCAGTAATCGCAGCTCTTCTCTTGAACGCCACCTTCAATCTCTAAAGGAGGGGGAGATGTGGTAGAACCTACCACATTTACAGATTACACAAGCCACACCCAAGAACACACCCCCTTATCATCCATCATTAATAACACATTATATTATTAGCATAAGTTATTCTATTTATTTCTATACTAGCTAATTACATCACTTATCCATGCATTCTATCTAACCCCCACTTCCCATTACATCATCTTATTTCTATATCATCCCTTAGTTCCTTTGCACATGCCCAGTGGGTTTTATATATATTGGCCCACTGGCCATGTGCCCCTTCAGTGTCACTCTTGAGGCATAACCATACACTTAACCTGAAGTAATCCTCTGTTCTGCCTTGACAAGCAGCAGCTGATAGCTAAGGGCCTCGTGATAAAGGCTGTGTATGTGCTCTCTGACACTCTGGTGGCAGCCTCTGTGTCATCTTCCCCACCATTCCACCACAATTGTGTCAAACTATGGGAAGAGTCTGCAGACTGTAGGAGCCCAGATGTTCCCTCGTCGACCCCCTGTCGTAAAAGACAGAAGGGAGCTAGCCAAGTTCGTGGTCGATGAGGTGAGGAGGGTTTCCTCTTTCTGTACGACTATATCTCAGTGGGAGTGTTTCATAGCTCAAACATACCTGGGCAGTATGGTCACTGGTACAGAGGTAGCTACGGTATTCTCTAGGAAGGTCAATGAGTTGAGAGACATCATTAGTATAGGCACCACCCTAGAGGAAAGTTCACACCTCAGGTACCAACCCTTTACTAGATCTAGGCCCTCTGGGGATAGTAGCAACGATAGTGGGCGGGAGATTAGATGTTTTAGCTGCCGGAAGCTGGGACACAGAGCTAGTGAGTGTCCAGAACGGAAGGGCAGGTCCCGTGACAACCACAATGCTGGTAATGGAGGCAAGCCTAGGAAAGTCCATAAGGTCAGCCACTGTGAGGAGGGTTTCTCGGTGGAGGGGTCGGTCAATGGCATCCCGTGCCGGATAGTCCCCGACACTGGTGCCCAAATCACAGTGGTGCCTGACAGCCTAGTGGCAGATGGGCAATACACTGGTGAGAGAGTTCAGTTGGAAGGCCTTACGCCAGCTAGAGTAGAGGCGAAGATTGCCATAGTACCAGTGGGCCACCGTGGGCAGGTGTACAAAGTCCGGTGCGCTGCCACGGACCAGATGGCCACAGAACAGGTCCTCTTTTCGGTCCAGTTGAATGAGGATAGAGCAAGTAATCTGCTAGCTGAAGCTGCTAGAGCAGCCTGTGTCACACATACACCGTGTAACACATCATGCAATAGTGTGGGAGTAGTGACGAGGAATATGAGCAGGAAGCTTAGGGAGGCAGAGAAGCTTGATGAGAGTAGGGCATTGGAAGCAGCTCTTTCAGAGCTAGGAGGATGCAAGGGGGCGGAGTCTGATGCACACATGAACAGTGATGTTAGGACAAACGCAGGTCTGCATGCCAAGAGTAGTAGTGACAGTTTGAGTGACGTCCATTCTAACCTATCTGGTGGGGAGGAGTGTGAAACGCACTTGGAGTCGGGTGTACCTACAGTTCCCGAGACAAAATCCAGACAGGATGTTGTCACGCCTGTATCTGGCAGGAACCCTAGTAAGAGACGGAGGAAGTCTCGAAGGAAGTCCAGGAATGATCAACCTGGCAAAGGTGCTGACCGAGCCCATGATCGGGGTGTGGTTAGGGTCACTGAGAGGAGTGACGAGGGTGTTGCCACTGTACCTAGTGAGGGGTGTGGTAAGGCTGTCGAGAGGGGCAGTGTGAGCTCAGGTGTGAGCGAGTGTATTTCCGGGGTGGCCACCCCAGCCACGCCCGAGGGCTCCACAGCTGTGCAGGAAGAGGCGGAGGCACGTAACAGTCCTCCGCCCTCTGAGAGCAAGTCAGCTGACAACAGCAGTGCACTGGGAAACCAGCAGTCTAGTGCACTGACCCCTGCTGTTGTGGGAGAGGGTGGTGAGTCTAGTATTTCTGGGTGTGCTAGAGGAACCATGTCTATATCTGAGAGTGAGAAAGTGGGTGCTCTGGTGCATGGTGTGCCAGAGGAGTTGAACCTCACAGTACCTACGGGAAAGGGTGAGGGGAGTACTGCCTTTATATCGAAACAATTGTCTGATGAGAGTCTGAAGGACTACTGGGTTTTGGGCAAGGACAGTAATAGAGGATATGAAGTGAGAGATGGGCTGCTTGTGCACGTACTTGAGGGTGAGGTGCATGGAGAGGAGATGGTGCGTATTGTTGTGCCTAAGTGTGAGAGGCAGAAGTTGCTAACCTTAGTACATGAGAAGGGTGGACACCTGGCCACAAGGAAGTGCAGAGAGATCCTGAATAGGTTATTTACGTGGCCAGGCATGGGTAAAGAGATCACTGCCCACATTGCTAGGTGTGATGTTTGTGCCAGGGTGAACAAGTCAGGTAATAGGGCTCCTAAGCTGGAGGAAAGGCCAGTAGTTGGGGAGCCATTCAGAGTTGTGGCACTGGATATTGTAGGGCCACTCCCTAAGGGACGGGGAGGTGCAGTGTTCCTGCTAACTTACACCTGCATGGCCACTCGTTGGCCGGAAGCTGTGCCCCTGAGAACGGCCAGCGCCAATGAGGTGGCAGAAGCATTCGTGTCCATAGTAACTAGGACAGGTCTACCCGACACGGTACTCACGGACAAAGGGTCTGTGTTTACCAGCAAGACATTCAAGATGGTCACTGACTTATTTGGTTGTGGCTTAATCCATACGACCCCTTACCACCCGCAGGGTAATGGGGTCCTAGAACGCCTTCATGGGACCCTCAAGCCCATGTTGGCAAAGGCGGCCGACAAAGGGATAGACTGGGTCAGGTTCACTCCCTTAGCCCTTTTCGCCCTGCGCCAGATGCCCCATACGGACTCTGGCTACTCTCCCTTTGATCTAGTATATGGATTCCAAATCCGGGGCCCTCTAGACCTAGTGTATGCTGGGTGGACAGATGACGTATGCAAGGACGTGAATGTCACTAAGTGGATTGAGGCCCTGAGAGAGCGGATTAGTGCTCTGACGGATCTGAGTGTTGCCCGTAGGAAGCGTGCCAAGGGTAAACAGATTGAGAGACTTAATGTCACCAGGAGTGACCGGAAGTTGAGTAAGGGAGATGTAGTGTACATGCGTATCCCGGGGAGGCAGGGCGCCTTTTAGGCGAGCTGGGAGGGGCCTTTTACGGTAGAGGAGGTACTCTCCCGGGTGAATTACCGGTTGGTAGGAAATGGCCTTCCTGCCAGGGGAAGGGTGGTTCACCTTAACAATATCAAACTCACACACACTGAGGTTGCTAAGGTATACAGAGCTTGTGTAGCCGAGCATGACGAGAGACTAGATGAGAAACCTAAGAGGTTGAGTGAGGAGAAATGTCATGGTTACTCGGAAGCTGAACTGGAGGATGTACTAGACAGGAATGGTAGAGTATTTAGTGATAGTCCCGGACTGTTCACTGGTTATGGAGTGAAGCTGAGTGTAAAAGAGGGTGTTGAACCTATTAACCAGCCAGTCCGAAGGGTTCCGTTTGCTCTAAGGGATGGTGTGAGAATAGCTATAGATAAGTTGGTGGTAGATGGTGTCATTGAAAGGGCGGATGGGAGTCAATGGTGTAGCCCCATAGTACCAGTTAAGAAGCCAGACGGGAGTGTTAGGATTTGCGTGGATTACAGGGCACTTAATGACGTAACTCCCCAAGTGCGGCACCATATGCCAACCTTGGAAGAGTTGTTGGATGAGATAGGTGACTCTGCAGTGTTGTCCACCATAGATCTCACGGCAGGCTTTCACCAGATCGAGTTGGAACTGAGTTGTAGGGACCTGACTACGTTCGTGTGTCCGGAGGGGAAGTTCCGATACAGGAGACTACCTTTCGGGCACAAGAACGCCCCAGCCATATTTCAATCCATGGTAGATGGCGTATTGAGGGATGTGAATCACTGTGTGGGTTACATAGATGATATCCTAGTATATAGTTCTAGTTGGGAGGAGCACCTAGTGGATCTGGATAGGTTGTTTAGTGTGTTGTTTGGGAGAGGGTTGTGTGTTAAGAGGGGAAAGTGTTGCTTTGGGCGTGTGCGTGTGTTATATCTGGGGCACCTTGTGGGTTGCGGCCGGCTGTCAATCCCGGAGGAAAGGGTCCGTCAAGGACTGGCCCCGCCCAACAGTGAAAAAGCAGCTCAAAACTTTCCTGGGCACGATTGGCTACTATCGCAAATTCGTGCCGAACTTTGCCAAGTACTCGGCAGTGTTGACTCCACTGACGACCCGGGAGGCTACGGATGTGGTGGTCTGGACCAAGGAGGGTATGCATGCATTTTCTGTGTTGCGTGACTGTTTATGTGACTGTGTATGTTTGATTGTACCTCGGAGAGAGGAAGTGGGTTACGTTCTACACACAGACGCATCTGGAGCAGCGATTGGTGGATGTCTTCACGTGCGACGAGATGGAGAGGAGCTTCCGGTGGCGTTTTACTCCAGGCAACTAAGAGGACCGGAAGTACGCTATAGCATCACCGAGAAGGAAGCCCTAGCAGTAGTGGCGTCTCTCGACCACTTCGAGTGTTATTTATATGGCAGAATGGTTGAAGTAGTAACTGATCACAAGCCCAACCTGGCTCTAGTGTCGGGCGAATCGCAGTCGGGATTAAACCCCCGTCTACGCCGCTTCGCACTTAGGCTGATGGGTAGGGTGGAGACCATGAAATATCTGCCTGGCCCGGAACTATCATCTGCTGATGGTCTAAGCAGGATGTGGGCCGATGGACTGGTCAGCGGTTCTCGAGCTGAGAAAGGGGGACCGGATGGGAGACCGAGAGATGTGAGCCATTCTGAGGAACTGTTGGAGTCGTTGGGTCCTCTGAAGATGGGGTGGACTGGGGATGCCAGTCTTGAGAAAGGGGGATGTGGAGGCCCCACGCCCCCAACACGTCTGGAGAAGGAGTCATCAGGGGAACTAGAAGAATGAAGAGTGTTCCGGGTACGAAGAGCAAGCTGGTGAACTCTGAACTCATTTAGATAGGTGTGGCAAGTATGCCCGCGCACGGCACATACTTGCACACGGAACATACATATATTTGCACACGGCACCATTACGCATGTCAGTAGATAGAACATTCTAGAATAGTTTATTTGTGCGTGCAAACTGGTCATGACTGGATTGTGTCAGTTAGTATATAAGGAGACTGCCTTCTCATCCAGTCTCTGTCTTTTCTGTGTCACCTTCTTCACGTACCTGCGTATCATCAATATTAACTTAAAACTTACTATTTGAAGCGCACCTGCGGGCGGGCGAGCTGAGGAAGACTGTTGACCAGATCAGAACTGGTGGCAGCCGCAGTGTTCGAGAGCGGTCAATCTCACAAAGTGGTGGCAGCGGTGGGATACGGGATTAATACACCGGATCTACTGCCACCGAACCCTGAGTTGTCGAATCTACACACTACCAGACAAACTTACCTGAGTCCAGCAGACTTCATACTCTGTGGAGGATTCTGCCTGCTGTCCAGATTTTTTAAACAGGATCTGAGGACAGCCATATCTCTTCCGGACTACCTTAAACAGCAGTCTTCGGGAGATCTACGACCAACAACTTATTCTGATAATTTTTCCACACCTGGAAGAACAAATCGCACCTACGGACCAAGGTGTTAATTCGGAATTTCAACACTTCGGAAATAGAACTTTAACGTAAACAACATCACTGCAGCCATTATCGAGGCCGGGAGTGAGTGGAGAGTTTCTACGGCACTGCAGCTACTACAGGAGTCAGCCGGGAGTGTCTGTGTACAACAGTAACCTACCAGAACTCTTCAGGTTTTACGTGTAAACAGTATCGTGTCTTATTACTTTCTAATACATACATTATTTTTTTCGTGTAAACAGTATCGTGTCTTATTACTTTCTAATACATACATTATTTTTTTTACGTGTAAACAGTATCGCGTCTCATTCCTTTCTATACATCTGTCTTTTATTTTCAGTACCCTTCGAAAGTTCAGATCACCATTCTTCATGCCTACCCGTGGTGAAGAGAAAAGAGAGGAAGAGAAGAGATTAGCCAAGGAACGGAAAGAGAGACAGAAGAAACAGAAGATGTCAGAGCAACGCCTACCCACTCCAATCTCACAGTGGATGTTGGGTAGTATTGAGGGATGATGGGTATTGGGGGATGATGGGTATTGAGGGATGATGGGTATTGGTGGATGATGGGTATTGATGGATTATGGGTATTGGGGGATGATGGGTATTGGTGGCTGATGGTATTGGTGGATGATGGTATTGGTGGGTATGATGGGTATTGTGTTCGCTTGGTCTTGGTGCTGCTGGGTCTTGGTCTTCTGGGTCTTTGTTGGGGGCCCCTTCTGGTCTTGGGGGCCTGCTTTGTCTTGGGGGCTGCTGGGTCCGTTGCGGGCTGCTTGGGTCTCTTTGTTCTCTGGTCTTGGCCGGGCCTCCCTTCTTGCCCTGCTCTCCAGTTCCGTCCTCCCCCTTTCGCTTACTTCTGTCGCCTTGTCCCCCCCCTTGCTGTTTTCCCCTACGATTTTTTCCACACCGTCGACATTCCGTTGCACGGTATCATGTTCCAATGCACCGACGTTAGCCACATTATAGCTCTTTTTTTTTACGTTTTCATCACCCTGCAACCATCTGTCCCCTATCGCTGTGACCAATCAGCTCTAATCTGTCCGTATTCTTTTTCATCCTCTAGCCTTCACTTTGATGTTCATTCACATCTGCCGCTCCTCCCCCCCCCCCCCCCCCATCCCACCATAAAAAGGTATATTAAAATTTTTATTTCAATGTATGCATGTAGTTGCAATAAAAATAATTCATGCTTTTGGTTTAGGATCAATTGCGAGGTGTCATGGAAGTGGGAGAAGGTCGAAGATAACTCCCGACGTATTAGGAATAGTGCATGGAGGCCCAGATGAGACTGGATGATGAAACCTCAGCATACCAATTCCATGGTATATGTTGACGTCCAAAGGCTACTCCCTGTTAGTTCGAACAGTTCTCCACTGCAGACAATCCCTGGGATGGACATTTCTGTCAATTCATACACACAGCCTTTTGAATATTCCAATATGTATTATGAAATAGCAATTATACACATTCTGATTGCATTTAGTGGAAGTTCATACTGCCAGATGATCCGGGCAGCGAATAAAGTTAAGAGGTTGGATTGGGCTACTGAGTACATCCACGAAGCAGAGACTGGGTTCAGGGATGTCATCTGGACTGATGAATGTACATACTGTGCAACTTGAAAAGTCACAGAAGATTCTGCTGCCGAAAATCGGAGAACTACCACAAAACAAGCCACGGTAATTACACTAAGAAATGAACTAATGTGTTGTTGTTGTTTTTTAATTTGTTAATCAATTTTTTAGAGCCAAGCATCAAGTGAAGGTGCATGTATGGGGAGGGATATCATGTCGAGATGCAACTGCACTGTGCATATTTGAGGGTATTATGGACAAGTGCCTGTATACTGAAATCTTGGAGAAGAAACTTCTGCCTTGCATCCATGATGTATATTCTTTTGGACATTGTTTCATGCAAGATAAAGACCCCAAACACACATCCTTTCACACACGAGCATCCTTCAAGACAATCACATCAACTGGATGCATACACCTGCAGAGTCCCCAGATGCCAACCCAATAGAAAATATCTGGCATGAAATGAAGGAATACATCTGAAGAGAAGTCAAGCCTACCAAAAATTAATCAAAGGACTTCAAGATTTTTGTAAATGTCAGGCACTTACGTAAATTTTACCATGAATTATTGAATTAAATGAAATGCTAATGGGTATTAATTTTTTTTTTGTATACACTTCTCAAATAATTCACAATTATACAATGTACATTTTCAATATATAGGCAGTCTACTATTTATTTTTTATTTAAACGAAGTCTTTTGCAACATTGTTGAATAGATTCAACACAAGTTTTCCATAATGGTTCAAAGTCCACTGGGTTTACCCAGTTTTGGGGGAATAATCCAAAAATAATTGATATAATTCTTATGGACACAGTGCCGGATATTGTCTCATTCCAAATGGTGTCGACATCTTCATCACATCTGGTCCAAACACCGCATTTCTGGCTAGTTTACAAGCCAGTTTCCCAATGCTGCTCTCTCTTTTGAGATGACTGTTCATAGCCAGCACAGTTTCAATGGGTAGTAATTCACCCGTGGTCGGTGACCCCTCAGATGAAATGTTTGTGTATCTGATAGGTAGAGCAGTGGAAGGTGTATTTGTAATGGTGGGAGAAGCAATGGGAGGAGGGGTGGGCAGAATTGGGGTAGTTGCAGGTGATGTTATAGAGGGAGCTTGAAGAGTTGGGGGTCAGAGGTGAAGTAGACGGTAATACTTGGTGTGGGTGGCTAACAAGAAACATTCATTAAAGAAGAAATAGCTGAGAAAGAGAACGTAACATTATTCATCGAGGAAGTCATTAACAATCAATACGCGGAAGAATTAACGAACGGTTTAACCGTTGCGGAAATATGGGAGACAATGGTTACAATTAGACAAAATGCCCGTTTTACGTCCGTGCTACGGTGCGATGCTTACGGTTTTATTGGCATTTTTTTTGAAACTGTCAGGCAGTAGTACGCCCATTCTACAGTGCAAAAACCGGCACGTTATTTTGACTTCTACTGTAACTGTCATCAGGAAGCGAACTGATGGGTCTAGCCACTTCAAGCAATGAAGGCTGAAACATCATCCCTAAAGTTAGCACAGCTAGCATCAGTCTTATAGAGAATCATTCCTGGCATCATGTGATAAAATGCAGAGTAGTGATAGAATATGATAATAACACACACACACACACAAAATCTCAACCGTGGTAATCATAATATATGGAATAATTAGCAGTGAGCGAGACACTATCAGGGGTAACACACTAAAAAAACAGCGATATATTATTATATATGCTTGGACGTATGTATGTAATTTTTGTACTATGACACTCACGATTTTGTGTTCACTCGTTACCTTGGTTAACGCGCTGTTCGTCATCTGCTGTTTATACTTGAAAATCCATTGCCCAACATGCCAAGCCACCAAGAGTATACAATGTTGGTATTAGGGCTGTGCGATTATTACTATAATTGGGTATTGGCAATTATTAATTTTCATAAAGTAAAGAATCATGATTAATTGATTAATCAGCTGATTATGATATGTAATGGTAATTAAAAATCAAGGTAAGTTTTCAGCTAAAAAACACAGCATATCAACATTGTCCAGGTCCAAACAAGCTCTTTTATAATTAATTATTTGCCCTGCTGTGGAGAATAGCCTTTCAGAAGGCGTACTTGTTGCAGGAATACACAAAAAACACTGCATGCACGTGAGCCCTAGGATCCCTGAGCCCAGAGCAAACCACACCCAGGTAGATGGGCCTAGCTAAAAGGACAGCTAGAGAGCCTAGCAGTAGCTGGAGGGGGCAGCTGGCTAACCAGCTGCCCCCTACCAGCTGCCTACTGCCCTACACAGAGGGTCATCTGTTCCCAATTAATCTATTTTGGACAGCATCCCCATCGCCCCACTTCAATTTGTCCATTTACTCGATTAATCGGAAATAATCCTAGCAGCCCTAGTTGGTATATCCAGTGAACGAGTACATGTGAGAGTGTTGTGTGTTACATGTGCTGACTAGCTAATAACAAACAATAAAGTATTTGCTGCTTTTTGTGTTAAGCTTCTTGGGTTCCTTCCTGTTTCTTTTATAAGTAAGCAAGTCTTATATAGATTTTGGATTTATACAGCGCAACAATTCTTTGGAAAAGCTTTTATTGCCACGAGTGGGTCTCTTACACTGATTAAAAAAAGTTGGCAGTGTAAATTGCTTGAACAAATTGTGCAAGATAATTTCATAAAGATGAATTGTACACTTTCACTTTATATGCCAATTTCTAAGGACTGTGTAATATGAGTGGGTGTATGAGTACTTGAGCTACAGCAGAAGGAAGGGCGTGTATGGTCAGTGAAGCTACATTACCTCTTGACTACCATACAAAAATCATTATGTACTGACTATAATTTATGTACAGATAAGCTTTAAATAAGCACAAGAAACAAAACACAAACCAAAAACAACCAACATTGTTTGTTGAAAGAAAAATAAGCAAATTAACTGACTGCCAGTTCCAAATCCATATCGTGACTTGCAACTACCTCTATGAGGCCATAAGACCTGAATTTGGTAATGGTCGTTAATACGATACTGTATCATACCAAGTTGCTTATGGCCTTAGTGGTTGTCATGGCTCCTGAGACCTGTCCTAGTCTTACTCTATGAACTGCATGTAAAAAATGGCCACTTTCCCTTCCCATCACTGTATATCTGGATACTGGAAGCAAATATATTGGGCCACTGTAAGGAAATTCCTGTTCCCTATTCTCACAACATCAACTGAAAATCACACAATATAAAAAAGCAATGCTTCATAGTGACCTTAAAAATAGGGGAAAGAACATACTTTTACTCCAGCAAAATCATATGATGACTAAGCTATCAGGGTGTCATACAGGATTCTGCGCTGGGGGTGGGAAACGCTGGGTGTGGGAAACACTGATGTATACTTACACGAAGCCAGACTCATTTTTGAAACCCACACTGCTTTGATGGACATACCTATGTGAAAGTGTATATGTATACCTTACACTGATCTGTGCTTTGTCACATAATTCAAGCTTATAGCTACTTACTAAATTAAAATTTTGGGGGGGGGGGGGGAACTATGGCTTGGAGGGTGTGGGGGATTTCAGGGTGCTCCTACCACCTCTGCATGAAACCTGGTTATACAAGCTAATATGACACTGTGCTTCTGAAGCTGTGTTTAGAATAATTCAGTCACTGGAAACCATTCCAACATGCACCCACACTTTCTCACAAAGAAATGAAAATTGTGAGCTTAGAGAAACTGACTAATTTACTGATATTGCATTGCAGATACACAATACAAAGAGATAATCGCATAGTAAACTGTTTAAACCATAAATAAGCAATTGGCAATCTGAGAAAGTCCTTCAACAACAGCTCAATGAAGAATAAGCAGATAAGTAAAATGATTTCACTGAAGTTTATCAGAATTATAAGAACTAGAATAACAGGAATTCATACAGCATTATTCACTGGGAGAGAGAAGAGAAACTTTACCATTTAGCCACGTGAAAATGGTGAAGTCATGATCATGAAAACTTGGACAAACTACAATGAATTGCTACAATGTTTTTCATCTCTTATACTGAAATTAATTCAGAAGAGGTAAAAATTAGGGTGGAAATCCTATGAAACTGTGTGTCTAAAACAAAGTAAAACCATATGTTGAGTTGTATGCAATGATTTTCTCCCCCTCATTGTTCAGGACCACACTAAAGTGTTAGGGTGGCCAAGGGAAAGGCTATGAGTGAGGATAATTTTGGTGGAGCATGTTTTAGAATAATTCAGTCACTAGAAACCATTCCAACATGCACCCACACTTTCTCACAAAGAAATGAAAATTTTCATTAGTACTATGGAACAAACAAACTGGGGAGTCTTTGTCATAAAAATATAGCTAAAACGACCACAAAATATCACTCCATAATCTAGGTCACCCTTGCTGCCTACATTCATTTATCTATACAGTAGCTACCTTAGAAAAAATTGTTCAGGAAACACAACTTCACAAGGAGAACACCAATATGGGTGCCCCATGCAGAAAAAATACTTCAAAACCCACTGACTGCTAGCCATAAAACTACTTACCCAGAAGCATAAGCCAGGGTAGACAGCAAAAGCTTCCTTCCAGTCCACCATAAGACACTCACAGTACCCAGTAGCTGTACAACGAATCAGTAGACCAGGGAAGCGGCTAAGGAGAGGAATCGTTGCCGCGAAAGACTTTATGTGCAGAACGGCTGACCCTCACCTTTGACCTCACGCAATGTCTTTGCGCGCGCTCTTGTTGCTAGCTTTCACCTTCGACCTTTGTGGAAAGTTGTCCTTGGTGACCCTGCAAGATTGATTTAGGAGGTGGTTCGTTAGGTTGGTTGCATTTGTGGTTGTTGGCTAGGCTGCATTTGTGCTACCTGTGAGTGATGATAAAGGAGAAGAGGACTGCAACGGCAGGAATTCACTTATGCTATGTGATAACAAGTAAGTGATGGCTCCTCTTAAAATGTTGAAAATTTTCCGTCTAATATGGGTAGAGCTTCTGTGGTACAGAATGACATTGTCTCCAACTAGAATCTCTCCAACTGTACGTTTCCAAGGTTAATACTGCATGCGTGCACACTTATCCGTATTATTTCACTTAGCTACTGTGGTATTTCACTTAGTTTCCACTTAGTTACCGTGCTATTTCACTTAGTTAACGCACTATTTCACTTTCTCTGTGCGACTTCAATTGAAGAGTGATTTTCCCACACATTTTTGAATGGGCAATTTACGTGCCGTACTATTAAATTTAGAAATTGTTGTGACAATACGCCATCTGACAAGGAATAGTGTGATAAATCATTAACATGAACAAACTCAAAACCTGTTTCATTTTGTTTTTCTTCATATACACGTTCCATATCATCGTCAGGAGTGGCAGTAAACACTCGGCCACTGTAACTAATGAAATGCCCCCCCCCACCTCCCTAGTACTTTAGTGAGATTGTGTTGTTGTTTTTTCCCATTAGTGTACTGGCAATTTTTAATTAACAGTGGTATACATGATGACAGTGGCTAAGGTGTAAGGCTAAGTAGGAAAAAAAAAAAATAAAAAAAAAAAAAAAGAGAGTGGGGAAATTTTTATTCTAAGTCTTGACACAGAATTACATCTTATAAGGTGTATTGCATGATTGACTTTAATGTCGATTTCCCCCCCCCTCCCCCATTCACATTGTCTAACTTAGCTCCCCCTTGGGTGACAAGCCGGAAGAGCCTAATGATGATAGGGATAATAGGGTGTTGAACTTGTCTACAATCTGTATGAGTCATGAGATCCTCAGAAGTGTGTCTAAGAGTTGGCCAGAGATATATTTATCGTATTGACAGTGGTTAGTGTGCAGCAGTTCAATATGATGGGATTTCTTGGATAATATTTGTTTGACTAGGTACTAGTGATGTGCTTGAGCACAAATGGCGAGCGAGCCTAAAGACTATACTATTTTTATATGAATGATTTTGACTTCTAACACTGAAGCTACTGAAAATAAGGTCCAGTTTTTTTAATTTAGCATACAGGGTAAAGGGATTTCAGTGCCATAGTAACAACTCTCTGCAACTGCTTGGAAGGAAAAAAACAACAACAAAACAATACACATTATTTAAAAGTTTTCTTTGTGATATTCTTTAGCTAAGTAGTGGTTGTAACACACAATGCTTTGACACAACTGGACATGCACCTACACAGACTTACCTTCGCGGTAGTCTAGTGGACAATGTATTTTCAAGTAAATACTGTTGCGCACGGCTTATAACCACGACAAAGAGCGCATTGACTTACCACCGCCACTAACTCGAATAGAAATGGAAGTCCCTTAAGTTCTCATGTTTGAACTGCACCCGCAAAAGAATTCAAAACGGTAAACAATTCAATTTCTAGGGTGATACGGGTACTGATCGATAAACCAGAGGATTCTGTTTAGTGCAATTTGGGACGGGGTCGACCACATAACTAACTCAAAAACGCGAGGGTCAAACTACAAAATGACATTCATATGTCCATACATATACTAATAAATAAATAAATAAACAAACATCCTCGTTTTTTAATTGTGTTACCCCTGTAAGTGTCTCGCTTGCTACGCTCGCTCGCCAATAAATATACTTGATTATTAAAGTTCAATGTGTTTTTTTTTTAATAGCAAGCTAAAAAATGTTTGATTAATAAATACATTTAGGTATGACTAGTGGTTTGAACTTTAAATCAAGTATGAATATGATGTGATGGAAGTCAACGGCTTCTATATTGATATCTGAACACAGCTGATGTCTTTTATAGTAGGCCTAGAAATTTGTAAGTACTGTAAGTAGCTGCAGCCAACAACTCCACATTAGTTCTCAAGATTTCTGGTCGAAGCATTTATTTGAAGTGAGAATTCATATCAGGTGGATTTATTGAAGTTAAATGGGGAACAAAAACAATTGCGGCCGCATTAATGCAGCCACGGAAGTCAATCACTTTAAAGGATCATAAAAAATACAATATTAAAGCTATATGTGACATACAGTAATCAAAAGACGTCTAAAAGACTGTTCATTCTGACAATGGCAAAAACCTTCTTTTGCTATGTAACCTTTACCAATTTTTTGTACCATTCGATCAGGAGTTTATGGCTTCTTGTTTTACAACCTTTAAAAGCTTCTGGCGAATTTAGCCATGTTAGAGAAGAAGAAAGTAAGGACAGATAGTTAGCTACCTGTGCAGCCGTTTTCCTTTGGGTTAGAACTGTAGAAAGTAATGATGGAGCCTCAGGGAAGCCAGTATAATCAAGCAGTACTAAGTCCAGTAGCAATAGATGTCTACCTAATACAGGTATTAGTAGGAAGGGGTGATGAATCTGTAATGATAGAAAGAGTGCTAGGAGTGTGAGAGAAGCAAGCAAGAGAAGGTTTGATTCAGTTTATTTGAATGTTAGAAGTGAATGTCATACTATTCTGTGTTGAAACCACTTTATTTACCTGTATAAAGTTGGGTTTTTTTCTGTAGCCTTACTTTATACATTAAAAGATGGGAAGAGAAATGTATTTTATTTTATCACTTTTAAAAAGTCACTGATGAAGGCTACATGGAGCCGAAACATTTGAACTATTATTACAGATACTACAGAAATTAAAAATAAATATATTTTAGTATGAAACTATATATTTTTATGTAGTAATAATGAATCTTTATGTAATACTTAATTAAGTTATTTTACCATCACTTCATCCTTGGTCGTAACTTGTGATACCTAAATTTTAATCAGTGAATGAGTATTGATCAAAACTGAATCCTGTCATTCATTAGTAGTGTATGCCTGTGTGTGCAACTAGTTTCCTGTGTAGGAATGTTTCTTCTATAATATATAGAGCTGACGTTTCTTCCCTGTCACTAACCTCTAAAATTAATGTTGTGGTTTTTTACCACACTGTCTTGACCGTTCTATTTCTGCATTGTACTACAGTATGTGTTCATGCATGCCTCTACCTCTTGTTGTGTTACAACTGACTCCAATCTAGAGATCCAGAACCGCCGTGTTAGTGAATATTTTTAAGAGACTATACCTCTCAGCTAGAATTTGATAAACTGTTTCTAACAATTTCTTGGTGGGATTAGCTTGCAGAGTATAGTTGAATTTCATGATTGCATTTATTCACTTCAATGTGTTTTGTTTTTCTATTGCTTTTCCTTGTAGTGGAGTGGGTGAAGCTGCTTTCGATGTCTCTGACTTAGACTAGCTGTGAATGATGGCTCAAGAAGTGTCAACATTTGATCATAGAGTTACCTGACATTGCTGAAGTGATGGCAAGGTGGGTGTTCTCTAGAGTGTGTTTGTAATAAGGAAGTATTGATTCCAATACGTCTACATTGCTAGAAGGTATCACCAACACTCAGAGCAATTAGTGGCTCTGGCTAGCTTGTTGTGGTCACCTAGGACACAAGTGTGTGTGTTTGTGTCAATAAATATACACTCGAACCTCTCTTATCCGTTCGTCTAAGTTACGGACACCTCTGTCTACCGGACACCAACTAAAATTATTGACTGCGTACGGATCGTCAGTGTAGTCGGAAAGCTACCAAATTAAACGAATAAAATCGGGAAAATATTTCGCGTGTGGCACTTCGAGTGTATTTGATCGTAGCGTTGTTTGCGGAGATGGAGCAGGGAATCAACAGGCAGTTAGTGCGTCTACCGCTAGTTCTTCTCAGAACTCGTTGACCGGCGGCGTCGCTGCTAGTTCTTCTCAAAACTCTTTGAAAGGCAGTGCGCTGCTAGTTCTTCTAAGAACTCAACGACCAGCGGTGGTGGAGGTAAGGTCGCGGTAACTAAACCAAGCGTAGCGTTTTAACTCTAGAAAGAAAGCTGGAGATAATATCAGAAGTTAAGAAAGGGAAGTTAGTGAGGCAGTGTCTGGACAGTTTGGTGTTCCAAAATCTACAGTGAATGATATTTGGACATGAACGATGAAGAAATTGTAGAAGATGTTTTGCAAGAGAGAGAAGAATCTGAGACCAAAAATGAAGATGAAGCTTCTTCAAATGCAGTTACTCCATTGCAAGCTTGTGCTGCTTTCGATACTGCTTTGGAGTGGTTGGAGTTCAAAGGCAACACACACCCTGCACATCTTATGCTGGTAAAAAGTTGGAGAGACGATGCAGCTCAGCCTAGCTTGAAGTCTATGAAGCAAACTAAAATCACTTCATATTTTAAATAAATTGATTCATGTATTATTTTTTAATTTTAAGTAATATACTAATTCAATTATCAAATAATTAATTGTATACACGGTTCACACCGAATAAATTAAGTATTTCTGAGTTACGGACATTTCTTAGTTACGGACACCCCTTGGTCCCAGACTGTCCGGATAAGAGAGGTTTGAGTGTACATGTAAATATGTACGTCAAGTAATGTAATCAGATGTCACTGTATATGAGACCAGTACTATCGCAAGATGTTGATAATCTTAGTGATCTGAATGCTAGTCCGTACTCTGGCAAGTTTCTGAAGGCTGATCTTATGCAATATAACCTGTGATTTCCCCCTTAGTGAATTTGTGCCTCCCAAAAATTGCTGATTTAATTCCTGGGGAACACTATTGCAGTAACAAGGAGTGACTAATGCAGTAACATTAACACATGATCCAGTGGCTGTTCTGTTGGAAGATGTCTATTATTTCAGCTAACTTTGTTTTGTGTAATCTATGACCTTCAGTGGCATTGGCATCAGCTGTGTCTAGTTCAATTCTAGCTAGGAGTTTATACCTCCATGTATTCTACATACACAAGGAGTCTATATGTAGGATAACAAATTCTGTTCTGTTAGTCAGTTTTGTCATTGAGTTTCATATCACTAAATTACCAGCTGTAGCTGTACCAAGTAGAATGCTTGGTTTCCCTCAGTTGGAAGGAACATCTCTAAAAATATTCCAGTCTGCTGAACGTTTTAGTTCTTTTAGAACCTTTTAGAGGAGCTCTGTAATGGCAGTCAAATGTGGGCACATCTGAACTATTTTTCAAATTTTATCCATCTGTGTCTCTGGCTTGTAGTTTATAAGCACATTATTTATTCCTGACAGGCTTTAGGATCTATTTTGATCACGTCATATTAAATCTCGCTTTACTGGACTCTTTACCTACTGCTATGCAGCAGGTAGGCTGACATTAAGTAGTTTGTTCAGTTCCCCTCACTAATTGGGAAAACCACAAACAATAGATGACATAATAAGGTGGTATATCCTGTGACGTAAGACTGCTCTAACTTTTTGTGTGTGTTGTATTTCTATATGGCTGACTGAGTTGAATAATTCATGTGCCATGAAATATCTTAGTGGTTATTCAGTCATTCTCGGCTGAAATAATTATTGGCTGTTAGAACGAGAAAAATTTGCTATTATCTTAGTGGTTTTACCCACAGTAATTAAGCCCACCATCACATCACCCGAGCCCAGGTAAAGGTCAGCAGAGGACCTGCAAATACTGCGACCATTCGGCTAAGCGATCACGTGTGGGGTGTCACATGTGGAGCAATGGCATCCGGGCACAAGTACATTAGTCCTGATAGCCACTGTTCTCAGTGCTTGTAGCCTAAGCCTAGTAGCTACCTGTTATACTTCCTTGCCAGAATGGCTGGTTCACCCGGCACTATTAGCTCTCTAAGGATGGCTGCTCATCAGTGGTGGTATTATTAACCCTCAGCGTGCATGCGCCCAGAGGGTTACAGTAGTCCTAGTGTCAGTCATTCTGTCACTCTGTCTGTCAACAGGCACTTCTGGAAGGTAGGAACCAGCCAGGCTCTGAAAACGGCATCAAACAGCAGTATTTCACGAAGTAAGTTCCTTTAATATGCCAGAATTTTGATTTTGGACTTCATTTTCCAGAAAAAAGTGAGTCTTTCCAGAGCTGTGCGATCGTAGGCTTACAGCGGGAACCGCCCCTTAAAAACATGCTTGTCACGTGAGCCAGCTTGCAGGTTGCAAATCACTTTTAAATAGCTAACAATTACATGCATTCAGCGTGAGGTGGTGCGTTGCGTAGTCGTTGAGTGAGCAAGTACCTAACCTAATAGTCTCTGGTTCGAATCCTCGTCGACGATATTTTTTTTGTTCATCTTTTTTTTTCATCCTGTTTTTTTTCTTTTTCCTTTTGTCTTCTTGCCTTATTTTCCTCTTCCTACTGTTTTTATTTCTTTTCTACCTTTTCCTTTCATTTCCTCTTTCTTTCCTGTACTGTTTTTCTTTCTTTCTTCTTCCTTTTTCTTTTCTTCCTACCTATTTTCATTCATTCCTCTTCTTTATCATACTAGCTAACTAGCGCTGAGGGTTTGCACTTCAGTGCTCTAGTTTAAATAGTAATGGGCTGGAGATATACATTACTGTACTCTATGTAATTAGCTTTCTGTAGGTCCGTAGGTCAGGTTGGATTAATAGGATCTAAATCATCAATCAGTGGTGAATGGCCTTCATTAACCCTCAGCGCGCATGCGCAAGAGGGTTACAGTAGTCCTAGTGTCATTCATTCATTCATTCATTCATTCATTCTGTCACTCTGTCTGTCAACAGGCACTTCTGGAAGGTACATAGGAACCAGCCAGGCTATGAAAGCGGCATCAAACCGCAGTATTTCAATTAATATGCCAGAATTTTGATTTTGGACTTCATTTTCCTGAAAAAGCGAGTCTTTCCAGAGCCGTGCGATCGTAGGTTTACAGCGGGCGACACGCCCCTTAATCACACGGGGTCGCGTGAGTATATAATCATTCCGCCCGCATGTCGTGTTGCAGTTGGTAGCGTTCCAGTTCTCTCTGTACAATTATTGTGTCGTCTTCTCTCTGAGTAGAGGTCTCCCTTGCCTAGGTCAGTTCCATTCATCAACGGTAAGTTCTTTGAGTATGCCTGCTTTTCAAAAAGTGTGTCCTAAGTGTGCTAGTGTCCTCCATGTTAGAAAGTCCCGATGTCCCTGTGGTCATTGTTTTTCTACCAAGCCAAAGTTAGCCCTAAAGCCCGAAAATGTTATGAAGTCCTCAGAAAGTCGTAAAAACAGTATGGCTGAGTGTCAAGCACGAAAAAGAGGTTTAGAAAGTTCTGATCAGTCCCATAGACGTAGACTAACTGATTCTAAATGTCATGCCCTTAAAAGAGCCCGGGAAACTTCTGCTGAGTTTCAGAGTCGTAAGCAAGCTGATTCTGAATATCATGCCCACAAAAAAGCACGAGCTACCCCTGAAGAATCCCAGATATGTAAGCAAACTAATGCTAAATGTAATACCCAAAAAAGAGCCCAGGAAACATCTGAAAAGACCCGAAGATGTAAGCAAGCTGATGTTAAATGTCATGCCCAAAAAAAAGCTCAGGAGACACCTGAAGAGACCCAGAGACGTAAGCAAGCTAATGTTTATTGCCATGCCCAAAAAAGAGCTCAGGAGACACCTGAAGAGACCCAGAGACGTAAGCAAGCTAATGTTCATTGCCATGCCCAAAAAAGAGCTCAGGAGGCACCTGAAGAGACCCAGAGACGTAAGCAAGCTAATGTTCATTGCCATGCCCAAAAAAGAGCTCAGGAGACTCCTGAAGAGACCCAGAGATGTAGGCAAGCCAATTCTAAATGTCAGGTCCGCAAAAGATCCCACGGCATTCCTTTACCGAATGTTATACAGTTATTTATAGCCAAAACAAAACAGGGTCCAGATTATGTTTGCAAATCCTGCCATAGACTAATGTACAAAAAATCAGTTATATCTCTGAATGTGCACAAGTATGTGAAAGCTAGTCCTGAATTACTGTCTGATGTATTCAGTCCGGAATTTATTTATTCCAATGATGGTAAAGAATGGATATGTAATACTTGTCATACAGCACTAACTCGTGGTAAAATGCCAACACAAGCCATTGCTAATGGTCTGAAATTATCCACTATTCCACCTGAACTGTCCTGTCTGAATTTATTAGAAGTTAGACTAATATCATTACGTTTACCATTCATGAAAATGGTGGCTCTACCATCAGGCAAGCAGAGATGTATCCATGGTCCAGCTGTGAATGTACCATCTAAACTAGATAATGTGTGCACTGTACTTCCCAGACTCCCCTCTCAGAGTGAACTCGTAGCCCTCAAATTGAAACGTAAACTATCGTATAAAGGCCATTACATGTATGATTATGTAACCCATTGAGAAAGTCCTGAATGCATTAAAATGGTTGAAGAAACATAACCCATTATATGCCAATGTTGAAGTCAATGAAGAGTGGTTGTTGCATGCTGAACTAGATGACCAGGATTTGTATACCAGTATGACTGCCGATACAGACTGTACTGATACCATGACTGCCAATAGTGAGTGTATCAATATTGTGAATACCAACTCAGACTGTACCAGTATTGTGAATACCAACCCAGAGTGTACCAGTATCGTGAATACCAACCCAGAGAGTATCAGTATTATGAATACCAACCCAGAGAGTACCAGTATTATGAATACCAACCCAGTGTGTGTACCAGTATTAAAAATACCAACCAGGACGTACCAGTATTGTGAATACCAAAAAAAAACCCAAGTGTGTTACCAGTATGATGAATACAACCCAGAGGTACCTAGTATTGTGAGTACCCAACCCAGTGTGGACCATTATGAATAACAAACCCAGGACGTACCAGTATTGTGAATACCAAACCAGACTGTACCAGTATTGTGAATTACTAACCAGTGTGTACCAGTATTGTGAATACCAACCCAGAGTGTACCAGTATTGTGAATACCAACCCAGTGTGTACCAGTATTGTGAATCTAACCCAGTGTGTACCAGGATTGTGAATACCAACCCAGACTGTACCAGTATTGTGAATACCAACCCAGACTGTACCAGTATTGTGAATACCAACCCAGAGTGAACCAGTATTGTGAATACCAACCCAGTGTGTACCAGTAGTGTGAATACCAACCCAGTGTGTACCAGTATTGTGAAGAATTACCCAACCCAGAGTTACCAGTATTGTGAAAACAACCAGTGGTACAGTTATTGTGAATACCAACCCAGACTGTGTACCCCGTATGTGATACCAAACCCAGGAGAGTACAGTATTGTGAAAATACCAACTCAGGACTGTACCAGTAGTGTGATATACCAATCAAGGACTTGCTACCAGTATTGTGAATACAAACCCAGACTGTACCAGTATTGTGAATACCAACCCAGACTGTACCAGTATTGTGAATACCAACCCAGAGAGTACCAGTATTGTGAATACCAACCCAGACTGTACCAGTATTGTGAATACCAACCCAGACAGTACCAGTATTGTGAATACCAACCCAGACTGTACCAGTATTGTGAATACCAACCCAGAGAGTACCAGTATTGTGAATACCAACCCAGTGTGTACCATTATTGTTAATACCAACCCAGTGTGTACCAGTATTGTGAATACCAACCAGACTGCTACCAGTATTGTGAATACCAACCCAGAGAGTACCAGTATTGTGAATTACACCAGACTTTGTACCAGTATTGTGAATACCAACCCAGACTGTACCAGTATTGTGAATACCAATCCAGTGTGTACCAGTATTGTGAATACCAACCCAGAGTGTACCAGTATTGTGAATACCAACCCAGTGTGTACCAGTATTATGAATACAAACCCAGACTGTACCAGTATTGTGAATACCAACCCAGACTGTACCAGTATTGTGAATACCAACCCAGACTGTACCAGTATTGTGAATACCAACCCAGAGTGTACCAGTATTGTGAATACCAACCCAGAGTGTACCAGTATTATGAATACCAACCCAGACTGTACCAGTATTGCGAATACCAACCCAGTGTGTACCAGTATTGCGAATACCTACCCAGTGTGTACCAGTATTATGAATACAAACCCAGACTGTACCAGTATTGCGAATACCAACCCAGTTTGTACCAGTATTATGAATACAAACCCAGTGTGTACCAGTATTGTGAATACCAACCCAGAGTGTACCAGTATTGTGAAAACCAACCCAGTGTGTACCAGTATTGTGAATACCAACCCAGTGTGTACCAGTATTGTGAATACCAACCCAGAGAGTACCAGTATTGGGAATACAAACCCAGACTGTACCAGTATTGCGAATACCAACCCAGCGTGTACCAGTATTGTGAATACCAACCCAGACTGTACCAGTATTGCGAATACCAACCCAGTGTGTACCAGTATTGCGAATACCAACCCAGTGTGTACCAGTATTATGAATACAAACCCAGTGTGTACCAGTATTGTGAATACTAACCCAGTGTGTACCAGTATTGTGAATACCAACCCAGACTGTACCAGTATTGTGAATACCAACCCAGACTGTACCAGTATTGTGAATACCAACCCAGAGTGTACCAGTATTGTGAAAACCAACCCAGTGTGTACCAGTATTGTGAATACAAACCCAGTGTGTACCAGTATTGTGAATACTAACCCAGTGTGTACCAGTATTGTGAATACTAACCCAGAGTGTACCAGTATTGTGAATACCAACCCAGTGTGTACCAGTATTGTGAATACCAACCCAGAGTGTACCAGTATTGTGAATACCAACCCAGTGTGTACCAGTATTGTGAATACCAACCAGAGTGTAACGTTATTGTGAATACCAACCCAGAGAGTACAAGTATTATGAATACCACCCAGACTGTACCAGTATTGTGAATACCAACCCAGAGAGTACCAGTATTGTGAATACCAACCCAGACTGTACCAGTATTGTGAATACCAACCCAGAGAGTACCAGTATTGTGAATACCAACCCTGACTGTACCAGTATTGTGAATACCAACCCAGAGAGTACCAGTATTGTGAATACCCACCCAGACTGTACCAGTATTGTGAATACCAACCCAGACTGTACCAGTATTGTGAATACCAACCAGAGTGTACAGTATTGTGAATACAACCCAAACTGAACAGTTTATTGTGAATACCAAACCCAGTGTGTAACAGTATTGTGAATACCAACCCAGACGTACA
>WLWD01003681.1_pt1 | contig 26858 bp, 21 predicted proteins | sample 6712731 | NCBI WGS metagenome assembly WLWD01 (sample SAMN12718690, study PRJNA576275) | sponge metagenome | isolation source: marine sponge | host: Mycale hentscheli | place: New Zealand: South Island, Marlborough, Capsize Point | collected 2014-11-01 | reverse complement strand
AGTGTAACATAAAATGGTTTTATGAATAGTGGTCTTTCTATTCTTTTCTTTGAATAATTTTAAGCTTTTGGTATAGTTTAAACAACTCACCCATTCTCAAATGTGTTAGATGTGATAGGCTTATCTTTCATATGGTAGTAGGGACTAGTTGTATCATTGTGGTTGCTGTTGTTGTTGTTATCCTCATCAATTATGGCCACTCTAATAAACTACCTTATTCTTGTCAAAATTATAACAACAGACTAATAAAGTGATGCATGTATATTAAATTGTATATTTGTATTGTTTGTATAATTGTGTTGTATTTTACTATTGTACAATTTGTTCATTATGTATATCACATGCACAGGGGGTGTGGTTTGGCATGTGAAGTGCTCAGACATCAAACTTGTGTGTGCGGTGGGCAGCAGAAATGGAACAGAAGACACGAAGCTGATAGTGTTGGATTTTGACGACTATTGATGGACTATTCTAGTCCTCCTTTCAGATCACAGAGTCTAATTATATCAAAATGTTCACATTATTTTGTTTGTGCAATTAATTTCTGTTGATCATCATCATATCTGAGCTGCCCCGCCCACCTGCTGCCATTTCTAACCAACTCTCCTTCTTCAACAACTCTATTTCTTCTTTCTCTGGTAAATCGTATAATTGTCTCATGTCTTATTTATTTTCTCTCACTATTGCTTCATTTTTTTTTTTTATATGTACTCTTCTTCTTTCTCTTTTATTTTAGGAACAAATTTGCCATTATATTGTCTCATCTAAAAATATAAAAGCTATATCTGAGAATAGAGGTTCTATAGAGTTGGGATGAGCGTGCTCTTCTCTCACTTATATTGGATAGTGGTAATATCCTTATCTCAAAGCTAAGCCTCTGAACACTGGATGCATAGGGTTGGACGCATGTAATGGGCAGCTTGTTTTTCCACTGTAAAGACATTGTCCTCGAAATAGATCTTTTGATAAATATTGAATCATTCAACAGGTTACTAAACGTGAATGTAATTAACTGGTACCTCGTTAATAAGTTAAGAAGAAAAAAAAAGATTAATATGGGCAATAACACTTTGAGTTACTGCTCACGTACATACAAAGTTTGAGACAACTTTCTACCCTGGCTATTATCATCATTTTATCATGACTTCTTTCTTGGACGTTGCTGTAGAATGGATGCAAGATCTCTATAACTTACTTTTTGTTGTACCTTATTGTGCTTCAGTGTAAACAGCGAGCGAGCTAGCCACTGATAAATGTGAACAATAGCAAAGATTTATTACACCACTCTGGAGAACAAATTATGGAGCATTGCTAGCGCAACTCACACTAGACTGCATGCACACTGTGGTGGAAGACATTAAACTGTCTCCTCCCCACAGCTGTGAACATTTAAATAATTATTAGTATTATTATTGTATTATAGAGCCTTTTTCTCTGGCATCCATTTTCATAACTTCACACTTAGGATCATTGACATTTACCCGACCCTATCGCACCGGTATAGTTTTGTATCATGATCCTCCCCCGTGGTGGCGGCGCTGCGCTGGTTTGATACATTATGGCTGGACAGGCCGTCACCAGTGAGTCATGCTATATGTTAACCTAATGGCAGCATGGAATTAATTATTCTTATTAAAACAATTCGTTAACCTTTGGGCGTAGAATTAGGAAAGCAAGGGCAGCCCTCAACTACAACCCCTCCGAAGTCTTACCCATTGAAGCTGACTCTGGTGGCAGCCTACTATCATTCGAAACTCCAACACACACGATTGTATGCTTATTTGATATGTACTCCTACATCACATCACACACAAACTCTTCAACATAGCATTCATTGTTAATTTCTGCAGTTGCATCCTTTCGTGTCTCATAATTCATCTAGGAGAAGAAAGTTACAATGTTCAAAACTACTATCCTGTCTACTCAACAATCTTCTCTCCCTGTCAAAAAATGGGCCACAACATTTCTGCTGCAGGGAAAAAAATCACACTCTTATCAACATCTCAACTTATGTTATGGGTTACATGTGATTAGGTAAAGGGTCAACCGATCCAGAGTACCTCACATTGCCAGCCAAGTGTCCTGAATAAGATATGATCTTGAACATAATCCACGTTGTCACAATTTTTTTCCATTGTTTCATAACTTTATGTGATTCACCTGCTTTTTCAGTTAACTTCATTTGTCCCATCCTTCATTATAGCTTCCACATTAAACTTGAAACAGTTCAGTTATATAACAGTACCGGTTTTTATTTTCACCATATTTAAGCTTATGTATAAAGTAATGTATGATGACAAAATTTAAAAAAATAGACAACACTCACAAAAATGACACATGAATCTAGTAAAGCATGATACATTTGAAGCAATGTTTACATTGAAGTGTGTATCATAACTACAGTCAAAGTGTACAAAATTAAAAGTTGCACTAAAAAATGTAATGGCTAAAATAAGTTGGAATGTTAACACACATGATCAAACTAAAGTAGAGTTGCAAAATTTAGTTCTATCCATAAAAGCAGGCACAAAACCCTTATTGTATAAAGAATGGTCATCAAAAATCATTATCTTTCAGTTCCATTTCAGTGCTTTCATATTCAAACAAAGGATTTTCTTCTTCTCTATATCTTGAAGAACTGGTTGACTGTTTTGTTGGCCTAGTTTTGTACAATTTAATAAGTATAATCATCATCCCAGCCAAAACAATAATCATTGCAAGTATTGCCACAAAGAACACTCCAGACATAGCCATGGTCACATTTATCTTTAAGTCAGTGTCTGAATTAACTGATCCTTTGTTACCTTCTCCCTCATTATTTGCTGGTGGTATACCGTACTCGCGCGTTATTAGGCGCATGTGCCTGTATCTCCACAGGAAGGAAGTGTGTGCTTAACGGCGAGTCTGTGCCTAACAACGAGTTGTGCATAATTAATTAATGTGCTCTATTTAGAGTGTTTTACTACGTAAAGAAGTGCAGCAGAGCTGTCTAAGTTAAGATCAAGTGTGGAAAGACTATGGAGTTTACTTACCAAATAGAAAGTGTCATCAGAGGTCATCACATATATAAGACTGTGTGGACACCTTTCACAGGGGAGACTCTGTCCCTGAGAATTGAAGATGGAAATGAACAGGATTGTTTTGCTGTGGCAGTTATCAAGAATGATAACATAGTTGGCCATGCTCCTAGACAATTCTCTAGAGTATTTTATTTTTTCCTCAGTCATGATGGAACTATTGATGCTGAGATAACTGGACATAGAAAGTTTGGATGCGGTTTGGAGGTTCCTTGCTTGTACACCCTTACAGGAAAACCAAAATTTATCAAGCGTGCCAAGAAGCTAGTGAAAGCAAAGCAACTGAAAACATTATCATAACTAAACAAATTGTTTCAAAGCAATCATGATCATGGTTAATTAATGTTAGCTAGCTCTAACTAGCTAATCTTCATCACTGGAATCTGTGGTAAGGCTGCTGTCCATGTCATTCAAATCTGCAAATGGATCTTCATCATCAGATATAGTATCACCTACATCCACTTCATAATCTTCCAATCCCTCCAGATGAATTTCATAGTTTTCAGAGCCATCTGCGGCAACACTGATCCCACACTTCTTGAAGGCTCTCACAGCTATTTCTTTGTTGAGAGACAGTTGCTCCCAAGCTTCACCCACCCACTTTGTAAGTAAAACTCGCCTCTCACCAGCAGTGAATTTTCCATGCAGGTATCCTTCCAGGTTGTCTTGCAAATGGTTGAGTGCTGCTGACTCTACTTTTTTCTTGAAAGGAGCATTATATGATACATCGAGTGGTTGGATAATACTTGTGCAGCCAGGTGGGACATACAAAGGAGTGGTGTCACATTCTGCTAGTGCATCTGTTATATCACCAGTCTTTTGAGCCTTATGAACATCGAGCACTAGGAGTGCCTCTTCTTTAATGTTGGGTTTCCAGCAGTTTTTTACCCAGTAATCCATCACAGGCTGATCGCACCATGCATTAGGTTGGAAACGCACAACCACTCTCTTATCATACTGTAATTGTTCCTTCAGACTTATGCGTTTGCCTTTTCCCCTGAAGATAAGTAGAGGTTTCACCCTTGGCTCACCGTCAGCAAAAATGGTAAGTTGTGCCGTACATTGTCTCTTGTCGAGTCCAGATGCCCCACCACGGACCCACACTGTGGATGAGTTGGTTGTTTCATAAGTTGGACCACTAGTAAATGAAAAAGGGAGGGGAGTTTGATCCATGTTGGCGATTTGGTGCAATCCAAATCGCTCCTCCTGGGGTCCATCACCTTCGCCACTAAGTTGCACTTCACGAATCTGTCGATGGAATTCTTGAATGGACTCTTCCTTTTCGGATGGGGCCCTCTGTGCTGTGTTAGTCGGTCTTCTGAAACTAATATTATATCTACATTTGAAACGAGTGAACCATCCATCGGAATACTTGAAGGTACATGCATTGGGATGAGATTCTAGAATCTTTTTAGCACGGGCCTTGAACCACCATGCTTTCACTTTAACCCCTTTACGCCGTAGCTCTCTAAATTCCTTGTGCAATTGTTCTTCCATAGCTGGAAACTGGGACCGTTGATCGAATTTCACTCGCCTAAAACAAACATACAGTACAGTAAGTATAATAATTATTATACCGGGTCGAGCTACATCCAAAGCTATCTAACTAAGCCAAGTACCTGCTGCCTCTCTTGCTATTTTTAATCTTGTCCTCGTCTTTAGCCCAGCGTAGCACATTCTTTGTACTGATGTCAAAATGCTTGCATGTTCTGTACAAATTTTTATGCTCCTTGTAGAAGGCCAGAACTTTCAGCTTTTCATCCTTAGTATAGCTTCTCCTGGTCTTTTTATCACTAGGTCTTGGTGCTAGAGGTCCACTAACAACAGCTTCCTCTTCCATTCCTAACAGCAAAAATTATCTCTCCACGATCTCCAAGAGGGTGTGCTCTATATAGAATGTGCTTAATAAAGGATAGTTTTTACCAGTAGGCAACCCTGTGCCTAATAACGAAGGTGCGCTTATAAGCGAGGTGCGCCTAATAACGCGCGAGTACGGTATACGTGTTCTGATAAACTATCACAAACTGCTGCGATGATGATGTGGTAGTATGTGTAGGACTCACTAATTGGCGAGTCATCTCTGTCAATGAAGATTCCAAGCCTTCACTGTAGGAATAGGTATTCTCTGGTTGGGAGGTAGTCTGAGATGTCACTACATATTCTGTGTGTACTGACTGAGTGGAGTGAGACAGGCTAGTAGTGGGGAGTTGTTCAGTCCTCATTGGAGTTAGAGTATTCACAGACTCACTTGGAGGATAACTTAGTTGTAGGTAAGTGTCAGCCACTCTAGTAGAATGAGGGAAGAGAGAGTGTAGTTTGTAGTAGCTTGAGGTTGCAAATACTCTGAATTTTGCATAGCACTATTTGAAGAGACGGTTTCTGCAGTGGTGGTTAGGAAATTTATCTTGGATGGTTTCACCATAATAGGAGACTGTGAGAAGGTTCTAGATATCACCATATCAGAATGTGAAGTAGCTTCATTTTGTTCAGTTTCAGAGATAACAGATGACAGTTGAGTTGGATACAATTTAGAGGTGGAATTAGAAATAGTGTTAGTTGTACTAAAGTCAATGGGAGAAGTTATTGAATGATCTTGTGGTCTAGTACTTGATATCAATGGTGACTTATTCTGTTGAGTAGTAGAAGGTGAAGGTGTTAGTTCTGGATCCACAGGAGGTGAGATGTGGTAATGGACTATGTGTCCATCGTACAGAGTACAGAATGAATACACTGGGTCTGGGCTCGTGAATAGTGCATCTTCCATCACTATAACAACACTGTTACAAGCGCTTATGACTCCTCCATATTCTGCTGTATTGTTAAATATACTTGTTTTGTTTAGTTCAAGAAACATTGAGCTACCAATTAAAGCAGCCACGCCTCCTCGATCTGACGCATTGTTAAAACTGAAGACACACTCGCTAATGTTGACTCGACTGTTGACTCGACCAATGAACATCACTCCTCCATCATCTCCAGCTGAGTTGTAGCTAAACTCACTTCTCCTGATATCGTAATGAGAGAGATGGACGTACGTATGAAACACTCCTCCATCTTCAGAAGCTGAATTATTCACAAATACACTTTCATCTACTAACACATCACTCTCATCAATGTGAAATACTCCACCATGAAGAGCAGCTTGGTTGTGTTGGAAACTACTTCTGAGGATAGAAATAGAAGCATTTCTTATACAAGCCACACCCCCTCCCACAAGTCGACTGGTATCCATGTTGTAAGTAAAGACACTGTCAGTTATACTAACACTGAAATGATAGAACTCGTCCACACCTAATACACTGCAATAGGAGGCAGAATTGTAGCTAAATATAGACTCTGATATGGTGACATTAGAATAGCGACCGTTACTATATATAGCTCCACCTCCTAATGTAGATGCTCCATTATTAGTAAAAGAACTCTGGTGTACAGTGAGAGAACTGTTAGTTCCAGTGATGTGTATTCCTCCTCCATAGTTAGTGGCAGTATTATAATTGAAACTACAATTTGAGGTAAAAGTGTTACTTCTACTAAATATAGCCCCACCATCTGCAGCTGTATTGTGTGTAAAACTAGATCCAATACACTGTACACGTGCAGTAGAGTAAATAGCTCCTCCTTGTTGTTGAACTCTGTTATTAGTGAAATTACACAGTGTTAGTGTTATGGGAGAGGTACTATATATGGCTCCTCCATGTGAGCCGAAATCATATAATGCTTCATTGTTTAGAAATGTACTATTATAAACAGTTACCTCTTGACTTCCACTATAGTATATAACTCCACCGGAATAGAAAGCGCTATTGTTTATGAACGTACAATTCTGAATAGTTAGACCAATAACTGATGGATATCTATTACCTTGACGATCGTAAACGTAGATGACACCTCCATAATCATTGTATGTGTATTTCTGTCCTATAAAAATAGAGTTGATTATAGTAATGTTAGTGAAGCGGTTGTGTGGCTGCCGTTCATAGACATCTGTAGCATATATTACACCATAGCTATTACCATAGCCAAATTTTTGGAATATACTGCTATATATACTAACTGATGAGTTTGTTACTCTCATTACTCCTCCATTAAGTCTTTTCCTATTATGACTAAACATTGAATCATAAATACAACATTCCCCAACATGTAGTAGTATGACAGGAGGAGTGTTGGTTGAGCGTCCATCACTGTATTGGACCGTGCTATTAGTAATAACCATTGTTACAATATTAGTCAAATTAATTCCTCCATGACATCTCCAGAAGTTAATTCCACTTATGTATACTTTCTGTATGGATTGGAAGTTCAATTGTGCAATAGAAGAGACGCATTCTATATTGACATTATCTCCTGACAGTGAGTACTTCACGGCTGAAGAGGCAGAGAAAGCAGATCCAAGAGTGTGGTTACCTGTCTCAAACAGCAGAGTTACATTGCCAGTACTGATGCTTGGATTGGAGACATATTGTTGGAGAGTGAGACAGGGAACTCCAGAGAACTCACCAGGACATGGAGTCTCCAGGGAGGTCACTATGTCAAATGTGTGACCAACAGCTGTGTAGAAGTTGCAGTAGATCAGCAGACCTTGCTGGAACAGGGCAGACAATGAAGAGAAGAGAAACATTTTGTGAGATAAAATTCACAAAAAAACACACACTTTAAAACAGTAACAGTGGATGCGCTAGTACCCAATACAACCATATACTATACTATGGTTACTTGCATTAATTAAAATTAGTGTTGTCAAAACACTTCATGGTTTATATAATTCATTAAGGGCATTCCTTTATATGCCCACTGTTCTCATGAGGTCTGATTAAGCACACATACACACACATACTTGCATACACCAACGGTGTAGGAAGATGCTTCGATATAGGGGGGACCCAAGGGTATTTTCTGTGGTTTAAAAGTGTTCTCGTGAGAAATCATCTTGTTAGGTTGAGCCCCAATATTATGGGGGGCTCCAGCCCCAGGAGCTCCCCCTTCCTGGGGCTACTTTAGTGCCTCTAAAAGCATCATTGCCAGTATTTAAGTACACTTGCAACACTTACAACTGCTGAATGTATTGGCTTGTGTCTGTATGAAAGAGATTGCCATTTCTAGCAACAAATGCCAGTTTAGTGGAATACCATACCACATCACCAACTAGGAGTCATACATTTAATGCAGTGGAAGGTAGAACCAATAAGCTAATGGTAGGCTGAACTGTCACTGGAATGGGATAAGGCTCTAATTCAGCCACCATGCTGTTTCACAAAGCTATGAGACTGTTTTAGCCTCAGAAGTGCAATAGCAAAATATCAACCACAAATGAATTACCTTTTTCCAAAGTAGTGAGTGTGATCAACTTGGCCGAGGTGGTTTTACAGTTGTTACATGATATATTTTTTTGTTTGTAAGCTATTTCATCTTTTAAATAATTTTAATTATACATTTCATGATTTTAGGTTGCTCCTCAAAATGGTAGACCAACAAAATTGTGGCACAATATATATAGCTATAGGCGTCAGTGAAATAAGTTTTTATAAAAAACAACACAATTTTTGCCATCATCTTCATGAAATAAAATTTGCTGGAAGTTACAAATGGTTCTTTTCTTTTATATGATTTCAAATTCACAAGTTGTAACTGCTAAATGAACCTTACACCTGGCAGTTTATCGGACAGAATTATATTCGTTCTTCCATCAAGATAGCGTAAGACCTCATTTATTGGACCAAGTTTGCCCCATGAACCATAACTCATTAGCTGAACGATTAAACAATTTATTGTTTCGACCAATCATGAGGTTATTTCATATTCTATCGCCTTGCAATACTCATATTTTTAAAACACAATTTGCAGGTCGCTGTGCAGAGGCAGTCAGGCAGGACCACCAAATATCAGCCCGTCGTAGTGTCCAATGCATCGTAGTGTCCAATGCATCGGTTATAGGCCGGCGAACAAACATTCAACCCCAACTCACTCGCATCACAAAACTACACTATTTAAATATCACCATTGAATGTTTCACACACGACTATCCTTTACCAAATTTATTCCATAGAATTCTTATGTCATTTTCATATTCCTATAGGAATAGTCCATGCAAATTAGCGTACAATAAAGTATAAAGGTAGTGGCAAAAAAAAAGAAGGTTTTCTGTTCAACCTATGACCATACTTAGCTTCAACTAAATTTCCCATTTACTATTCAATTGTTTCTGATTGAAGGTGGGGGGGGGGGGGGGGGGGGGGGGGGGGGGCCCGGGGGGGGGGGGGGGGGGGGGTTGGCATTCCAATGAAAATGAAGTAAACTCCAATGGCAGTAGCACATTGTGGTAAATTGTGGTAATGCTGGTCAAGGGTTTTGTTGTTTTTCAGATTGAGAAGGGGGGGCGGGGGGGGATGCTCTGCATCTTCTTTGTTCTTTTTACAGTAAACACTGCCATTCTATACAGTCCCCTTAACTAAAATGCATGATACTACCCAAGAAAAAAAATGACTTACAAAAAATGAAAGATCAAGCTACGGAATCAAAGTCAGAGTCAAAAATATTGGGACTAAGTTTATTTTCACCATTGGGGTTGGTACGACCACAGTCTTGTGAATCCACCTGAAAAGATGCACTTGAAGCCATTATTAGGCCCGTTCTTTGTCCTCTTCAAAAGAACTGAAGCAGACACAACATAAATCTGTGAATATGCTACTGTCCATTGTAACTTTTGATCTCTTGTGCAGAGTACGTCTACTTGTAATCTTGCTCCCACCTTCAACTAAATTCAAATGTCCTTCATTTGTTGAACTAAATCAACTAAATTCAAATGTTCTTCATTTGTTGAAGTTTCAGTAGTGACCTCTCGAGGGCGTTTCTTGCCTGTCACAGCTTTTCTTAGCTTTCTCATCCTCTGCCTGCTTACGCTTCTTTTCTTGCTCCTCCTCTGCCTGCTTTCGCTTCTTATCCTTCTCCTCAGTTCGTCGAATTTTTTCCTCAGCCTTTCTTCTTTGTTCTATTTTTTTTCCCTTTTTTTCCTTTCTCTTTTCTGTCTTCGATTTTCCTTCTCAGCTTCACACTTCTTTTCCTCTTCCTTCATTTTATAAAGTGGTGACCAACACTCATCGCTAGTGAGAACACATGCTGAACCCATCTTTGATGATATCGTAGTAACATCCCTTACCACAGGTAAATTCAATAGATTGGTGAATGGTGAACGTAAATTTGAGGAAGCAACAGGAGATGAAACTTTGGTGAGTGATACAGTACTCGAATTTGCAACTGAAGGAGACCATGGAACCGGCATGGTAACCGCAACTCCAGTACATGTGGTGACTGCACCAGGAATCAATAATCCACGTTGTGCAGTGACTCTGACTGGAGGTGATCCAGTGGGTGTGGTACCTAGAAAGTTAAACAATACAGGTATGTAACATCACAAATACAAATTAGGCATGTAAAGTGAAATTCCCCCCCCCCCCCAAAATAATAACAATAAAAATAAATAAATTATTACTACCACTGAAGGATATTATAGTAGAATGGCCAGAGTCAAACTGAAATGGAGGCGTAACTTGGAAAGTTTGAACCCTGAAATATCAGTTACAAAGACAAATGAGTGAATTTTGTTTCCTGTTGTTGTTTTTTTGTTTATAGTCAGTCCATAGATTTGAAGTTCTATTGTTCATTAGACAGCACTTAGTTTGGGGACAGTTGGGACAAACTTTTTTCTATATGAAATCATTTACAGGAAAATAGGGCACAACGCGGCCTCCATAAAAAATAAACTGTTTTTGAACTAACACATTTTATCAGCATCGAGTTTGATTGCCTTAGCCGTTCACAATATATGACCTAATCAAATTCCCCTTGGTAGGCTTATTGGATTCAATTGATTATTATTCCCCAACATTCACATGTGCTGCATTGAGCTCAATTTTATTGTAGACAGTCTCACATGATAACATAGGTAACATTGTATGCAAATGAAAAATCATAGCTCTGCCTAAGTTACTATAGCTACTTATATCTTTCTCTCAAATTATCTGGGATTAACTAAAAATGCGATCTGCCAAAAAATTATTTAAAAATTACATGTACAGACTTCATGCTACCAAAAAAAAAAGTTTTCTGAACAAAAGTTTGGTCTTCAGAAAAATGTTCATGGAGAGTTCTTATCACTTAATGAAAAAATATGTTACTGCAAAACACCATTAATTCTTACCTGAAACCTGAGTAGTGGATCCAGAGGCCATAGGGACTGTGATGTGAGAAAGGGATCCAAGGGTCTTGGTACCTGCTACGACATCTGCTGTGACGAGCAAACTTGATCCCAGGGGTGTGGTACCAGCTACAACATCTGTTGTGATGTACAAACTAGATCCCAAGGGTGTGGTACATGCTATGACATCTGTTGTGACGTGCGAACTTGACCCCAGGGGTGTGGTACCTGCTAAGATATCTGTTGTGACGTGCGAACTTGATCCCAGGGGTGTGGTACCTGATAAGATATCTGTTGTGACGTGCGAACTTGATCCCAGGGGTGTGGTACCTGCTAAGATATCTGTTGTGACGTGCGAACTTGATCCCAGGGGTGTGGTACCTGCTAAGATATCTGTTGTGACGTGCGAACTTGATCCCAGGGGTGTGGTACCTGCTAAGACATCTGCTGTGATGCGCGAACTTGATCCTAGGGGTATGGTACCTGCTACGACATCTGTTGTGACGTGCGAACTTGATCCCAGCGGGTGTGGTACCTGCTAAGACATCTGCTGTGACATGCAAACTTGATCCCAGGGGTGTGGTACCTGCTACGACATCTGTTGTGATGTACGAACCAGATCCCAAGGGTGTGGTACATGCTACATCTGCTGTGACATGCAAACTTGATCCCAGGGGTGTGGTACCTGCTAAGACATCTGCTGTGACATGAGAAGTGGATCCTGAATGTGTGGTGACTGCGATTTGAGTAGACAATTCAGTGAGTTGTAACAGCCAGGGAATTGTGGTGTTCTGGAACATTGTATTTGAGCCATTCTGTGTACTTAGGATCAACCAAGTCATATCCTTCTTCCAAACGTTGAGCAAAAAGAAGTTCCTCTTCAAGGGTGAAGGTTGTTGAGGTACCAGCTGACTGATCAGCAACTAAATCTTCTTCACAATGTCCTGTAATGCTCCTTTGATCATTACTATGGTCATTTGCCTCACATTCGATAGACACACTGGTGCATCACCTAAGGAAAAAATAATTATAATCAATTTAACAGCATACTGATCAAATCCACTTCTCCAGTAGACTAGGTCAAAACATTTAGTTATGAGTACCATAATATTCAACAAGTACACTGTGTACAAACTTTAGTTGTCCTTAACTAGTACCAAATAATAAAACCCTTACCATAGACAGGCTTTCATTTAGGGAGTTAAAATGTCAGGTTTTTTCCTTCTTTTTTTTTTTTTAATATAAAATTAGCGTACAATACATAAGGTATAGCCAACTACCCATGAGCTAATGCTATGGCAGCCTGAAAAAAAGTGACACAAAATAAAGCATGATAAAAAAAGGAAATATCGCAGTAGCAACAGGAATTAGAATTGACCTTATCCTTGAAACCATACCCAAATTTGGAAATATATTGACAATTTGTTATGGAGTATTAGACAGGTATATACTTTAGCGTATCAGGTCAAGGTACAAGCTTCATATGGGGTTCAATTTTTTTGTTCACAAGTTTTAATATTAGCATAAATCGATACATTGCTCACTAATATTCGCTATAATGTGATAAATGTTACCTTCAGGCACTTAATTAAAGCCAAATGTTTAGCTGAAGTGCATAAAATAAGGTGAATTTTATAGATTTAGCTTGGGGGAGGGGAGTGGGGAAGGGTTGGCAATGTGCTGATTGATTACAGACATTCACAGTCTCAACAATTTCTGGTTCATTTGTATTTTAAGTTCAAATGTACAGACTCATCTGTATGAGTGACAATCGATATTGCAGATGGATCGAAGGGATATATGCCACATTTCTTGAAGCCATTAACAAGATTTGCAGGAGTTGAAGCACTCTCCCAGGCTGGTTTAAACACTAAATTGAAATTTAACTTGGTAATCACTTTACCAGGATTAGTCTGATAAAATCTATGACAAAAATCTTGACTTGAGTGAGCGAAAGAAGCTTGTATCAAGGGGTTGACATTCGTGTGTAGTATGTGGTGGCAAGCATAGCTTGACTACACCACAGTCACGAGCATGCTGAATTGTACATGGCTCAAAATGGGAACTGTGTCCATCAAGCAATAGGAGAAGTGGGCGTCCAGACGATGCATTGGGTAGAAAATGATCACTGAGCCAGAACTTGAACATGTCACTAACAGCAAAACGCGAACCATTCACACCATTCAGAGTCCATAATAAATGTATTTGTTTTCCAGAAAAAATAATGAAGGGTGGTATGACTTGTCCTGTAGCGCTACCACATCCAATCACTGTTACTTGTGACTTCTGGCCTGATGTACGATAGCGAACCTTTTTCTGTCCCTTTTTTGCTACTATTCTAGGTGGAGGAGGACAAAGAGGCATACCTGTTTCATCCATGTTATTGACAGATTCAGGGTGCTTGTCAAAACCATGGTCATCCAGTGTTTTCTTCAGCAATTCGAAGTAGTTTTTCATGTTTTCTTCATTCATGGCATCCATCCTTACTCCTGCCGTAGAAAGTTTGCCACAAAGTATATACATGTCACTACAATACCCATTTTCGTTCTCGGTTTGCCACCAAAATCGTGGCAAGCATGCAGATAACTAAGTTAACATTTGTTGAAGTCTATGCGCAAGTATTTCACTGTGTGAACATTCAAATTGAGCTTGCAAATGTCTGCATGTGCAAAATTCAAAGCGAGAGTAACAATGAATTTTTACTTCACCAGTACCACAATATAACAATGTGAACAAAAATGTGCATTGAGCTTTTCCATGCATAGCATAACGTTAGGTAAAGCTTATAGCCTGCTCCTATCACCCACCCATAGGTAAAAAATCATTCTCAAGTCCAGTAACTACAGTTACATCACAACATGTCTAGCTAGGTACATACCTACGAATAACCACGGTAGTGATCACAACATAACTAGCTAGGTACATACCTACGAATAACCACGGTAGTGATCACAACAGAACTAGCTAGGTATATACCTACGAATAACCACAGTAGTGATCACACGTATGTGAATGCCAGTCTTTGAAATAGTTTCTATCTTTAGTAAAGCAAAAAATAAGGTGACAGGTTTTACACATATATTTTGTTTTAACTCTCACTATCCTGCAATAATCGCAATCCTTAGGCTCAGTTAAAAATTCTAACTGGTGAGGAGCACGAACTGAGCAATACCTTCTATATGAATGACCCCATACATCATTATCTAAATATATCTTGCTAGCTTCACGATTATCTGGACGAGATTCTTTTGAACCCATCAAAAGAAACTAGACTACTACTAAAGCATGTCCACATGGACAATATCACGTGAATACTCAATAGCATGTGGGGCTAAGTGAATTAAGAACCTGGTCAATTTGTGGCTAGCTACTTCCTACCTCTAATTTGCCATCCCTACACTAACTTACACATACCGTTAAAAGACTATCCAATACTTATGCAGCACACAATTTCAGGAGTTTTGCAGAGACACTGACCGCTACAGAACAGCAACTAACTTCCACCAGACAACATCAACAAAAGCAGCTTCTTACTTTAATTAGAATTAATGGCTCCATTTTGTGGCACGCGCGTGTTTTAGCTAACTTCACTCAATAATGGTGGCCGGACGACAATGCAATACGAGGGATGCGATAATATATGTCGGTCGATATTCGAGGACTTACGCTACATGTGCACAATGGCTAGCTCACCATGTGTGCTAAAGCACATCACTAATGTATACATAAATCCCATGTGAAACAGAGTTCGATTATTTTAGCAAGATATTATCGTAAAAATTGCAACTTCTTGTAGTAAGTTATAAGGTAAAATATTTTGGCTCTGGAGTAATTTGATTAGTGATGATGGTGTGCTACTCAATATATATCACCATTGATGAAGCTCTCCGGAGCTGTAACGTTAGAATTATTAAAGAAAACTATAGCATTGACCAGTTTCATTTTGGATCCATAATTTATTAGCATTGCAAATTTTTTTTTGTTGGGTGTAAACTATATATAGACAAAAAATGTACTGACTAACACTATTTATATGAACAGTAATACAATGTATGAAGACAGGCACAACAGTTGGTTTAGAAATCATTGTCTTTCATTTCTGTCAGTTCTTTCACATTCAATTGTAGAGTTTTCCTCTTCTATATCTTGAAGTAGTAGGCTGTTTATTTGCTGGCTTCATTTTATACAATTTAATGATCATTCCTGCCAACACAATAAGTATTGCAAGTATTGCCATAAAGGACACTCCAGATATAGCCATAATCACATATAACTTTAAGTCGGTGTCTGAATTAACTGATCCTTTGTTACCTTCTCCCTCATTATTTGCTGGTGGTATATACGTGCTCTGATAAACTGTCACAAACTGCTGCGATGATGATGTGGTAGTATGTGTAGGACTCACTAAGTAGCGAGTCATCTCTGTCAATGAAGATTCCAAGCCTTCACTGTAGGAATAGGTATTCTCTGGTTGGGAGGTAGTCTGAGATGTCACTACATATTCTGTGTGTACTGACTGAGTGGAGTGAGACTGACTAGTAGTGGGGAGTTGTTCAGTCCTCATTGGAGTTGGAGTATTCACAGACTCCCTTGGAGGAGAACTTAGTTGTAAGTAAGTGTCAGCCACTCTAGTAGAATATGTGAGGGAAGAGAGAGTGTAGCTTGTAGTAGCTTGAGGTAGCAAATACTCTGAACTTTGCATAGCACTATTTGAAGAGACTGTTTCTGCAGTGGTGGTTAGGAAATTCATCTTGGACGGCTTCACCATAATAGGAGACTGTGAGAAGGATTTAGATATTACCATATCAGAATGTGAAGTAGCTTCATTTCGTTCAGTCACAGAGATAACAGATGACAGTTGAGTTGGATATAATTTAGAGGTGGAATTAGAAATAGTGTTAGTTGTACTGAAGTCCATGGGAGAAGTTATTGAATGATTTTGTGGTCTAGTACTTGATATCATTTCAAAAAATGGTGACTTAGTCTGTTGAGTAGTAGAAGGTGAAGGTGTTCGTTCTGGATCCACAGGAGGTGAGATGTGGTAATGGACTATGTGTCCATCGTACAGAGTACAGAATGAATACACTGGGTCTGGGGTCATAAATAATGCATCTTCCATCACCATGACAACACTGTTACAAGCGCTTATGATACCTCCATACTCAGCAGTGTTGTTAAATATGTTGTTTAGTTGTAGATACATCGTGCTACCAATTAAAGCTGCCACGCCTCTTCGACCTGATGCAATGTTAAAACTGAAGACACACTCGCTAATGTTGACTCGACTGTTGACTCGACCAATGAACATCACTCCTCCATCATCTCCAGCTGAGTTGTAGCTAAACTCACTTCTCCTGATATCGTAATTAGAGAGATGGACGTACGTATAAAACACTCCTCCATCTTCAGAAGCTGAATTATTCACAAATACACTTTCATCTACTAACACATCACTCTCATCAATGTGAAATATTCCGCCATGAAGAGCAGCTTGGTTGAGTTGGAAACTACTTCTGAGGATAGAAATAGAAGCATTTCTTATACAAGCCACACCCCCTCCCACAAGTCGACCGGTAGCCATGTTGTAAGTAAAGACACTGTCAGTTATACTAACATTGAAATGATAGAACTCGTCCACATCTAATACACTGCAATAGGAGGCAGAATTGTAGCTAAATATAGACTCTGATATGGTGACATTAGAATAGCGGCTGTTACTATATATAGCTCCACCTCCTAATGTAGATGCTCTATTATTAGTAAAAGAACTCTGGTGTACAGTGAGAGAACTATTAGTTCCAGTGATGTGTATTCCTCCTCCATAGTTAGTAGCAGTGTTGTAATTGAAATTACAATTTGATGTAAAAGTGTCACTTCTACTAAATATAGCCCCACCATCTACTGCTGAATTGTGTGTAAAACTAGATCCAACACACTTTACATGTGCAGTAGAGTAAATAGCTCCTCCTTGTTGTTGAGCTCTATTAGAGATGAAATTACACAGTGTTACTGTTATGGCAGAAGTACCGTATATGGCTCCTCCTAGTTGAGCTCTGTTGTTAGTGAAATTACACTGTATTACTGTTATGGGAGATGTACTGAATATGGCTCCTCCTTGTGAGCGGCCCTGTGATGCTTCATTGTTTATTACAAATGTACTATTATAAACAGTTACCTCTTGACTTCCACTATAGTATATAACTCCACCAGAATAGTGAGCATTATTGTTTATAAATGTACAATTCTGAATACATAGTTAGACCAATAACTGATGAATACATATTATCATTGACATATATGGCACCTCCATAATAATTGTAGTAGTAGTATCCTGGTACATTGTCCATGAAAATAGAGTTGATTATAGTGATGTTAGTGAATCTGTTGTGTGACAGCCATTCATAGACATCTGTAGCATATATCACACCACCAGTACTGTCCCAAATATAATTGTTTTGAAATATAGTATTGTCTATACTAACTGATGAGTTTGTTACACTCATTACTCCTCCATTACTATATCTGTTCCTATTTTCACTAAACATCGAATCATAAATACAACATTCCCCAACATGTAGTAGTATGACAGGAGAAGTGTAGGTTGAGTATCCACCACTGTATTGGACCGTGCTATTAGTAATGGTTACTATTACTATATTGGTAAGAGTGATTCCTTTATTACTATATTGGATTGCACAGCTAGTGATTGTCATTGTAACAATATTAGTCAAATGAATTCCTCCATGACATCTCCAGAAGTTAATTCCACTTATGTATACCTCCTGTATTGATTGGAAGTTCAGTTGTGCAATAGAAGAGACGCATTCTATATTGACATTATCTCCTGACAGTGAGTACTTCATGGCTGAAGAGGCAGAGAAAACAGATCCAAGAGTGTGGTTACCTGTCTCAAACAGCAGAGTTACATTGCCAGTACTGATGCTTGGATTGGAGACATATTGTTGGAGAGTGAGACAGGGAACTCCAGAGAACTCACCAGGACATGGAGTCTCCAGGGAGGTCACTATGTTAAATGTGTCACCAACAGCTGTGTAGAAGTTGCAGTAGATCAGCAGACCTTGTAGGAACAGGACAGACAATGAAGAGAAGAGAAACATTTTGCGAGTTAAAATGTTATAAAATCTATATCTTAAAACATATCAATGATCGCTGGTACCTAAACTATATGTAATACTGTTAGTTAACAACTAACTAACTGTAGTCACAACTAATGGATACTGTAGTCACAACTAATTAAAATTTAGGGTGGTCAAAATACTACATGGTTTACATAACCAATCATTTTAATGCCCACTGTTCTGATGAGGTCTCATTATAATGCAAGTTTTTTTTCCAAACACTCACAGATATACTTACACAATACACACACACACACACACACACACACACACACACATACCTGCACCACAGTAAATTCATTGGACATTCTGAATCAGCATAGTTTTTTTTTTTCATCCATTCATATCCTTGATCAGATTGGTGCTATTCCATAGGTATTTGACGAAGAGATATTCACATACTTTTTGGTGACATACTATACATTAACAATGGATGATTTTTCTTATGTGTCATACATATATTGTATCAAAAATCCCAATCTAATGACAGCATAAACCTCACTTTAATACCATGGCTGAATTGACCACTGGAACGGGATAGGACTCTAATCCAGCCACCATGTCTTCACAAAGGTATGCGACTACTGTAACTGCTGGAGCGCAATAGCATTATAACAGGATAACATTTCCTGTTTCCAAGGTGATGAATGTGATCAACTTGGCTGAGGTTACATGATGTTTGTTTCCCTTTTTTTATTCATTTTTTATTTTTTATTTTTTTGTTAATTGTGGTAGTCTTGATACTAAATTTTAGAAAGCCATGACTACACTGCTTTAACACAATGTATTATTTATCACACCAACCAGCTGGGTACTATGTACTATGCTTATACTATATAATATTTAGTTCAATGGTTTGTCTAATAATCCAGTTATAATGCTTACAAAATCAATCATTTTAGTCTCCCACTATTTCACAGTAAACTGCACTCACACACATACTGTAAACTCTGGGCTTGTTCACCATTAGCTTACTTTCAGTAGTTGTATTGACTTAGTTTTATTACACATGATTATTATTCACAATCAAATCCAGATAGCAAATCTTTTGTTGCTGCTCCTATCCAAAGTTTATCTGTGATGAACTGCCATAGCAGAACCATCACAGAACAACTTATTCAATATCAGTATGGTGGCCTCATGAGCTACTATAGCACATCACACACTAATCAATTGTAGTTATCCTAGTTTTGTTCACTAAACTCTGCTGTGTCAGGTTCAGTCTGAATACCGGTAAGCCTTGTGTGCTTATGCTTGCAAGTTTGATAAGTTTTGGAGAAATATTTCACATGTACTCATTTATGCACACATATTGACAGGTTCAAAATTCAAAATAACATTTGCCAGATCCTGAAAAATGAATTTTTTTTGAAGACAATTCATCATGTGTGACCATCTACAGGAAAGTCAGGCACAACACGGGCACCATAAAAACAATGTTTGCACTTATATCTTCATTGGCATCCAACGACTGCCTTATGTACGCAACCTAACCGTTTCTTTCCACAGGCTTCTTCAATACATTTTTAAGAAGTAAATCACATACTATGAACTTAATCTACCAACAGAAATGTGGCACAATATTCATAGTGGTATCAATGAATAAGTTTTTATAGAAAACAAAAATTTCACCGTCATCTTAATAAATAACTGCCGACCAATCACTTATAACTTTTTCGTAATATAGAATAGCTAGATCATTCAGAGACTTGTGTTAATTTTATCTGTTTAACAAAAGGAGTTTTATTTATAAGTGTGACTTACTTTGATGCGGGGCATCTTGATGGAAGGATTAATATAATTCTGTCTGATGAACTGTCAGATGCAAACTTCCATTTATCAGTTACTCAGTGGATTTGAACAGTTTAAAAAGGTGTAAAAGTTATATGAAAAACCCGATCATTTCCCACTAATTTCAGGCATTCAGTACAATCAATACAAATGGCTACACACGAGTTTGCTATAGCTATTTACAAGGGACACAAATCTAGTATGCAATTACTTGTAGTCCCTGTAACATTACTAAATGTAGCCCCTAGTCACTGAATTGAACTTTGGACCAAAGTTACAATGGAATGACTGCTATTACAGTACATAGTCATGACAACATTTTGCTGGAAACAATACTACAGTGAAATTTCTTGTCAATTAGTTCTGACATTACACTTGTTAGGGCGACATCAAATGCTCATGTGAGGAATTTCTCAGAAATTACATACCTTACCGAATCATGTGATTATATACAATGCATGCTCAAACCAAACACTCCACATAGCCGACTCCAAGTTCCTTTCAAAATACAAAAACTAAAAAATAACATATTGACGATGCAAGATATCTTGTCTGCTTTCACTGGGAACAATCGAGCAACAAGGAAGCTCACCCGACCCTGTATGGACGATCCATCTGTGTCTTCCAAAGCTTGATATGAGCTGTGAATAGAGAAACTATCTTGTTTCTAGTATCTCACTATGAATTAGGAGGAGATGAACAGACATGACAACCTTGCTGGCCACAATGCTTACCAAATCCAGCTCCTTTGGCCATGTCAAGCAGAACTTCATTATAATAATAGCCCTATACTGTAAATTGCTAGTCTTAAAAGCTAGCAATGTAGGACATTTATTGGTTCCTAGAGTGAGATGATTGAATAATTTACTAGCTAGACTATGGCAGGAATATTATAATATCTCCTCGTCATTGTAACAAGATGACTACAGAAAGAAGTTTGATTTACTCTGGAGTAGTTCTTTGGATTCTTCTTACCTTCTTTTTGTCAACTGAAAGTCTACCAAGTCATAATCTTACTTCACCAATTGATGACAGTGACAACTCCGAAACTTCTAGCATTACTCCAGACTTTGACATAGTAACTAACAACAGACGATGGAACTTCTTCACCAAGTCCAACCAACTTCAACCTCAGAAGGTTGAAAAAGCTCGATTCTATATGGCTGTTGTGGTAGACACAAAGACAAGGTTGAGTAAAACCTCTCCAAGGTTTTTGTCTGTCTCTGTGACTCCCAGAAGAGTAGCAGGAACCACATGCATACCATGGGATTCAAAGAAACTAAAGGTAAAGTAGATGATATACACTAAACATCTAACATATAAAAGTATGACATGCTATATAACAGAATGCATCCTTGGGTGTTGAAAAGAATCAACTTTTTATTGTTTAAAATCTCCACTTGATTAATGATTTTTTGTGCAATCTATTTAACATCAACTCACTTCATTTTTAACTTGAGTGATGAACATTGTGTGTTGGATATTTGTTATGGCAGGTGATTGCTCGCTCCCTGAGTCCCATGTGGCTGCGGATTGGAGGCACAGAGGCAGATTACGTTACTTTTGTCCCGCCAGTGTCTACTAGCCGGCTATCATCCAGTCTCAATGGGGAGGACGACAGCGAACAAGGAGACGTTGACGATACTTTAGGTTTCTCCGGACACAGTGAGCTTGATGGAGGCTCGGGGCAATGGTCTGAATCATATACTGCTGGAGGGAAGAAGAAAAAGTTGGAGAACAAGGATGAACTGCCAAATCCAAGCTATAATGGGACTGCACAGGAAGATTCACATGTATCCAAAGTGCACTGCAAAGTGGAGGATGAGGATGTGTTGGATGAGAACTCTTCTCCGATGGCCATTGAGCTGCTGCCGTACGAATGGGACAGAGTCAACCGCTTCACCAAGAAGGTCAACTGGAAGGTGATGTTTGCTCTGAATGTGCAGCTGAGAGGCTACCTGGACTGGGATATGACCAATGCCATTGCACTGATAGACTACAGTATAAGAAAAGGATACAAGACTTCATGGGAACTGGGCAATGGTATGGTGTGTGTGTGTGTGTGTGTGTGTGTGTGTGTGTGTGTGTGTGTGTATATGTTACAAATAGATTGTTGATGCTAAGAAGTAAATTTAGTTTTTTTTTCTATTCTTTTATTTTTTCAGTCTGTATTATTTATATATTTTTTGGTTTCGTTACCGTAGAGCCTACTAGATTCCCACTTCTTCCCAACGTGGAAGCCATCAGTCCAGAGCAGCTGTCTTATGATTTCTCTACTCTAAAGGCTCTCCTGAGGTCAATGATTGGCGGAGACACATTCACTGCTGGGCCCGATATCTCAGCTCCCTCTATGAAGTTCACTCCTAGCAACCATCCACACAATCTCACTCACTCGGAGTACCTTCAGCGGTAAATATATTGGAGATTAACGATACGATAATGATAATAACTAGAAAATGGTTCCCATTGTGGTCAGTGAAGCGAGTTAGGGGGCTAGGCTAAAAGAAAAGCTATAAGCTACAGAATATCGTAAGTGATATAGCAAATGTGGTTTATTTATATAAACAGCTACTACATGTCTTACATGCACTACAAAAGCAGATTTTTTTAGCTCCTCTTGAGCCCAGTCTTCTTCATTCTTGTGTCTCACCAGTATTTCTTCTGCTGTTTGGGCAGCTCTGTGCGCCCGTTTTCTAGCATTTTTAACCCTTCCTATCTATTTCTTTCTGCTAATTGTTTCTACTGCGTTCAACAAATACCTTACCTTGAAATATAGCTAAATATTGCCATAGAACTTCACAACACGCACAGGCACATTAGTAGAAAAGGGTCCACAGGTCCACTATGCTTACGCAATTAGAAAAAAAGACATATATATATATCCTGAACTTATTAGTATACAGCTTCTCTGAATAAAACTCTATCTAATGTGGAACTATTACATTTGTTTCTAAGTGTAAGTAAATCAATTGCAATTATTAGCAATGATTTCATATTATCAGATAATTCTTGTTATTTTTCCACCATTTGCTCAGAATATTTTTATTGTACATACTCTTTCAGATTTCTTGCAGAGGGAGCTAATTATGGTGGAGTAGTAGATGCTATGACATGGCACTAGTAAGTGAACTTAATATACTAACTCCATACGAGAAGATTCTTGTTTAAAGTGATACTAATTGTGTACACATCTTAAGACTGTCACAGCAGAGATTTATGTGTGTGTGTGCATTTGTGTGTGTATATGTGTCACAGTTACTATATGGATGGACAGAGAGCCAGTGTTAGAGACTTCCTTTCTTACTCTGTCATGGATCAACTTGTGGAAGAAGCAATACTGAGTAAGAATTCATTTATGTAGCTACTGTGCAAATATGATTGCCGTATCTTCACACACACATGCATGCACACACACAACACACGCACGCACACTTTTAGTCCGGCGTGTGTCTGGCAATTACACACTGCCCATTTGGTTGGGAGAAACTGGGGAAACCTATCACGGAGGAGCCACTGGATTGTCTAACAGCTTCCTCAGTGGATTTTTGTGAGGGAATTAAGTTTTAAGAAATTATCTCAGAACCTATTTTAAAAGATTGGGTCAAACTATTCCACAATACACTATATAATTATAGGAAATGTTCTGGTATGTTTGTTTTATTTGTCTTGTAACGTGTACACAAGAAATTCCTAGTGTTACATTAATAAACTGAGTTGTCAATTACTGACTGTGTGTGGTTGTGCTGGAGTCTATCTCAGTGGTAATGAAGAGCTCAGTGGGTATCACAGAAGGTTCTACAACTACAAACCAAACATTTAAAAAGAGATCTCCAAGCATGTTGACCCTCCAATAGAAGTAATAGTAAACTATAATACACAGTTGGAATGTCAATAAATGATTTTTGTGGTGGCACGATCTGTTCTCCTTTTAGGATAGCTATAGACATCCACCACCTATGTATATAAGGTTGCCTGATCTATAACAATACAAGTTTAAGTTGACTCAAATTGGCTTTTAGGTTCATGGACAAACTAGGACTGGCAGCTGCTTTAGGTGTGAAAGTCCTCATGCAGCATACTCTAGTGGGGATTAATGGTTTATTGGAGAAAGATCTGGAACCACTTCCTGTAAGGCTAGATAGGACTGTATCTTGATGGCGCCTTGTTTGATATTATTATTTTGTTTGTTTGTTTGTTTGTTTGTGTGTGTGGTACCTTATAGAACTACTGGATAGCTGTGCTGCACAAGCTCCTTGTGGGCACTAACGTTCTGTCTGTACAGAATGGACTGATGCTGGGAAGGAAGGGAAGAGTGTATGCTCATTGTACCAAACAACACATACGTCCTCCCATCAGGTAAAGGGTTAAGCGTACAGACACCTATCATATAGCTACAGTTGCTAGATAAGCATAAATAGACTTCAACAATCCCATTATCTATGGCGGGGTTGTCTTAGATAAAACAACAACAACTTTCTCCCAAATCCTGTAAGGTAACCCCATTAGTCCCAGAAAAATGTCAGCTAGCTGAAATTTATATCATTGCAGAGAATTATAATTTTGTTTCACCGATGTTTATAAAGTTCTACCTTGCTCACCTCCACTAGTAGTGTGAGTACACAACAGAGTGACCGATAAAGCAATTGGTAAGGGGTTACACTCAATCTAAAAACTCTTTTTTTCCATTGCGTTCTTACTGATCACAGGTCACCACGATGTTATTCACATTTTAGTGGTGTTGACTTACAAATTATAGAACTTCACCATTTGTAATCATAATTAGTTTGAGACAAGAAAATATTTGCATAACTAGCCTTGTTGAGTATTTACAATACAATATGGGTCCAGTAGAGAAGGGGGGGGGGGGGGTATTTAAAGCTAATATGAAAAATTTGGAGTCAATGGCACACAACTCAAATGACTAATACATGTACAGTTGTCAGGAAAAGTCTGTCCTGACTGGTTGCCAATTTGTTTTTCTAAAGCGTACTTGGTATTTGTAAACCAACAATTGAAAGATAGTGCAGTTGTTATTTAGACTATTAATAAGGTACATTAAAGGTTACTTACTTACATTTGCTATCCTTTCAGGATCCCCAAGTATTCTGATGGAGACATTACTCTACTGGTAGTGAACATTCATCATTCAGCACTTCAGCTCATGCTACTCAAGCACCTGGAAGCTAAACGAAAAGACGTCTACTTCCTCACCCCACTGGACTACAACGTCAAATCAAAGTAAGGCTGCTCACACAATGGATCAAACGTAGCTCACCATTCCACAAATAAGTGAGCATTGCTGTTGGATATAATTATAATTCACAAGCTATGGCTATGTGCATGCATCCGTTCAGCTGTCCAAATCACTCAACCATAGCCATTGCTGTTTCTAATAGAAATAGATGCATCTTGATATCCTATCTCAAGTCAATTAAATCTGAATTCTCACTAGTTATATTTATTAATAAACATGAAAAGAATTAACTTTTTTTTCACTTTTCATTGCTGAATTATATAATCGCCACATAATAATTTTGGATTAAAAAATATCTAAATTAATAAATAACACTTGATACTGCTGACTGGCAAAGGCTTAGCATTCTTTCTATGTTATTAAGTTTGATGCAAATTGATGTTGCTGTTCAGAAATCTCTCTAGCACAACTGTGACGAGAGCATTTACTATTAGCTATTTACATTCCAAGGGAACAAACATTTAAACCACAACCTTTCCAAGCTAACTTGAATGGGCAATGAAATTTACTAATGTGATCTTAAACCAAACTATGTCCTCTCACAATACCTCCTGTTGTTTTGACTTGGTACTTTTATCAATTTTCCCCTCCAAATTTTTGTGTACAGAACTGTGACTCTAAACAAAATAAAGTTTCAACAATGGAGCTCTCCCTAGATAGGAACCAGGCAGTAATTCTTCCAGGACTCTCCTACGGTTTCGTTGTTATAAGAAACACCAAAGCAGCTGCTTGCATGAACTAAAAAAAACTGAACCAATTTCACGGTAAGGAGTGAACAGTTTCATTTGACAATATGATAGTAATTTCTCATTTTACAATCTTTGTCTCAAATATTCTACCCTTTGACATGTCCTCTATTTCTATCCTCTTGAATTGTTGTATGCCTATCCAGTATCCAGTATTCTATTTTTATAGACATTCTAATTACAAATCATGAGGAGGCCAAAATCCATTCATGAAAAAACAAAACAAAAAATAAACAAAAGAAGATGAATGAGTGAACCAGAATAACACAAAACCTGTGTATGACAGATGTCCCGTGACAACTGCAACCATAGCAGCCATTGCAGCTGAAATGCTGGCACATTGTTTGGTATGAAAGTGTCACAGAGTGAAGTTGTTGATGAGAGTGTGTCCGTCTACAATCCACAGCTGTTGCGTTGATCAGGAATACTTGTCTCTAAGCCATACTGAACGGTTGAAGCCTTGGGCTAGGAGAGAAAGACAATTACATTTTTAATACAACTGAATGGAACATCACTCAAGTAAATAATGCATTATGGGATTATGTATGTAGTATTAATACAGAGCCTTCCTTCTCACAGGTCTCACAGATAACTCAATGGCACTTTTAACTTCTCACATTCAGGTCTCACAGATAATTCAATGGCACTTTTAACTTC
>WLWD01004622.1_pt1 | contig 26890 bp, 13 predicted proteins | sample 6712731 | NCBI WGS metagenome assembly WLWD01 (sample SAMN12718690, study PRJNA576275) | sponge metagenome | isolation source: marine sponge | host: Mycale hentscheli | place: New Zealand: South Island, Marlborough, Capsize Point | collected 2014-11-01 | reverse complement strand
ACTGATTATGCATACACTGCCATCCCCACGTATCTATGTGGGCAGGTTGGCTTTGTACTGGCTGGCAAGAATGAAGTGAGTTGCTATTGTTCTTTAGTACATATCGTGTATCTACCATTTCATGTTATTATGGTAGTCATATTGCAACTACTGAAATGCAATAATAGCATGTATTTTATTAAATCACATTTCAATTTGTTATTCTTAATAAATGTAGTTGTAATATTTCTCACACTCTTTAGCAGTGTGAGAAGTGGTTGAATCATAATTGGCTCACTGTTTTATAGGAAGCTGACTTCAAGGCTCCCATCAGGTCACTGAGTGCTGAGGAAGAAGAATACTTTTCTTTGAAGTATTACGACAGTAATGTTCACAAAGCTTCATTTGTTCTGCCACGGTTTGCGAAAAAGGTGAAGGAACTCTGAAACTACAAAATTACAGCTACTTCAAATTACTATCTTATTGCAGGTACTGTAGCAGTTCAAGTCAGCAGACAAAAACTTTCTCACTTGCTAATATTAGAGTAAAAAAGTCAAAAAACTTTTGTCCTATTTAGCTATGAACTTTTATTAAGCTTATATTATATAAATATATAACTTCATTTAAAATAATGTATATATATATATATATATATATATATATATATTTGTGCATTCTTCACTCTTGCAGTACAAAATTCATGCACAGCAATGACAGTAAGAACATTTGTTTCCATAATGATCATTGAAGATTGGTAAATTAGAGTGCTTTAAACCATAATATCTACATCCATAACTTGTGTGCCAATTTCCCTCCCTTTATCTCCTCATGGAATGGCCAATTAGTCCATCCATTTACTACATGTGTGGCAGTCAGCACTAATGGATCTGTTTTGGCACAGATTGTAGTTGGCTACAACTGAGTTTAGAACCGGCCAAATACAACTTGAGTTTTTGCTGCAGCAGCTCATGTGCCAATTATAAAAGTAATTGTAATTTATCCAACAGGACAATAAGATGGCTTAAATACTTAGAAAATGACATTTGAAACTTCAACCATGTAAGAAAATGTATAGTCATATTTTCACAAAGTTAGAGAATACATAAAATTATATAAAGCATGCATCCAATAATGCTATGAGTGTTGACTGTGTGACCTTTATCTGTAAAACACAGACAAAACACATTATTTAATAATAGTAGTTAATTGAAAAATGAATGAGCAGTTAACATATTATGTGTAACTTATATAATTATAATTAGAATTGATTTGTTACATTAAATTTAAAAAAAAAACAGGACTACTATTGTCATTAGCACATAGGGTTAATATAAGCTAGTGATTAGATGCTCAAAACCAGAATTTTGAATATACGAATACAAATGCAATTATTGCAGGCTTGAGCATACTCCACTGCCTAGGCTAAATGATATTAATTAAACCATTGCATTTCATTTTTCTCATGCAACCATTACAATACATTTTACATGTATGACCCTAAGTTTCGCTCATTTAATTATAAACTTAGCTATTTGTGCTACTTCAAGATTGTTAAAACTGGTAATGTAATTTAATGTGTACTGTTCATTTATTAGGAAAATAACTAACCCTTTGTGCACTCTGGTTCGCGACCATCCCACTCCCCATACACCGTGCATTTCCTGACCATTCCACTTCCATAGTAACCTTTGTCACAGTGATAAATAGCAATCGCACTCTGACCTTTACCCCTCACTTGAACCATCCCAAACGGAATAGCATTTGGATATGGACAGTCCTTGAACTTCATCCAGTATCCATGCTTAAAGTACTTGTCATTAACAATCCGTTTACTTTGCTTGTCACCCAAATCCTTTGATCTTTTCTTTGTCAGACGAATGTTGTAGCAGTTTTTATGCTTAAGGCCGGTCTTTTTAGTTCTGTGTGGGCGGGACGAGTCTTGGATCTCTGAACATTCATCAGTTAGTTGTGAAGAATTGGCTGTACAACATTAAAAGAAATAAGGAAACAAGTTTCAATTTTTTTTTGTTAACAAAAATGTTAAACTTAATATGTATGCATGGTTACATTTTGACATTCCTATGAACATTGCTAGCTATTCTAAGGTACAAAGTTCTGTACTACTTTCAATTTTCTGCCCTTACATAGTAAGACTAAAAGATACTGGTATCAAATGCAAGTGCTTGACTTATTACAAATACATTTCCCTGGTTGAAATTAAGAGTACGTATAAATTAAACAACAGGCAAACACCAACTGGTGTATTTACCCAATGAAAGTTCCACATTCAAACAGATTGTAAGTTCAGAATGTTTAGAATTGGTAGACAAGTAGTTCATATATTCTGAAAAAAATGTCCCATTTTCTTGTATTGTATCTTTTATTCTCTTGTGAATATGCTGGACTGCTTCCCTTGTCTGGCAGATTTGAGGATCGGTGAAGGCATGAAGCATCTGCACATCTATAATGTTCTTCAGATACAGAAAGCGTGAGGTTCCCTTGACATTGGTCAGCAGCCAATCTCTCATTATTTGATTACATTGAGCGAGAGCTTGACTTTCTGCAGAACACTTCACTGCATAAACAAATTAAAGAAATTATATGGTAAATATTTTAATTGATTATGTTTTCTTTGTTACCTTTTAAAATTATTTCAAAGAGCATACAATTTTTTTAATGACCATAAATAAAATCAAGTCTTATGCCAGTGCACTAATTCTCACATTATGTATATATAGATGTGACGGGTTTGTTCAGGTACACCTCAGTAGACAGCACAAATTTTTGTTGCTGCAACCAGAATCAGCAGTTTAACATCCTCCCTTACAATAGCTATGCCTCGTAAGACTGGTCTCGTAAGACTCTGTTGACTAGTGCAGAAAGATTGACAAATGTTAAGAGTTTAACTAATTGCTCAACTGTAGAAAGAAACTGACTGACTTGACACATGCAAGAACTCGCCTTTTAAAAGAAAGCTCCTGCACATGCCCAATGACAAAAACTAACATGACTCAGCATGATATAAAAATACAATATTAAGAGTGACACTGGCATGTCTAAAAATAGTAACTAAAGCAACTGTAATTTAAGGTGACACTGGCATGTTCAACATAATGTTTTAGATAGCAAGCAAACACTAAACTGAGATGTGAAGGAAGCAAGTAAAATAAAATGCTAATTAAGTTAAATGTTCAAGTTACTGAATGTGAGGGGAGGATTCCTCTCACAATATATATATAATACTTATTGCATGAATCAACATACAATATGGGGAAATATTTCATAAGCATGCAGAAATATTTTTATTTACCTTCGGCTTGTGAAAATATACACGTGCTCGTAAAAGTCCTCTTCAGGTGACCTGAAGACTTCGGCAAGAAGTCGAAACATTTGGTTAAGTTTTAACTAAACATATTTTGGCTGTTACGGAAGAGAAATATGTGCCATTATTGTAATTATTTCAGCCGAGAATGACTGAACTTTTTTCTTCCCCAACAAGCCATATATGGCTCTAAGAGAGTTTTCACTCTTGCACAAACACTATTTTAAATTTTTAAAAAGAGGAGGCCATAACTAAGCAAGCTTTTAGCCACATCCCTATAGCTACCGTTACTTTTTGTTAACTGACTATTTATTCTTTATTTATGACCTTATTGGAGAATAAATATTCGCAAACAGCAACAGAGGTTGGGCAGATTTGATCCCACAAGCTCACCTCTGTGTGTGTATGATTACATATATATATGTCTAAATAGAAACTAACACCTATTCCACAGCATGCAAAAGCTCACCTTTTACAAACAAAGTTGAGTTTACTCTAAAAGGTGTACCATCTCGATGTACACCATCACAAGTATAAATACCCCCATCTGACTTTTTGACTTGATCAATATAAATGATTTTTTCTCCTGATGGTTTTAAGGGCACTCCATTATGTAGCCAGCATGGTGCATTGAATGATTCACATACTATAAGGGTGGAATTACCTTCAAATACATTTTGCTTGACAGGCCAAATTTGCGTCGCTGAATAGCCAAGTTTTTCTGAATGAATTAATAAATGAGTGAATGAGTAAGTGAATGAATGAATGAATGAATGAATGACCAAACAAATAAACAAACAAACAAATAAATAAATAAATAAATAAATAAATAAATAAATAATTTGCTATAAATAATTAAGTTTTTATTTTATTTTACTATAATTATTTGCTAGAAAACATTTGCCATGATTAATAATTAATATTTCATTTACCTGTAGTGAGAGAGACAAATACATAAATTGCAAGATGCATCTCTAAATAGATTCAGCGTCACGCTAGACTGCACGCCATGCAGTGGAATGACGAGAGCAGGACAAAAACTCTCAGACGTTCTATACGTTGTGATCCCGCACTAATTTACTACGGATCACGTGCGCCCATAGAACTTGTACAATACGCGGTTGCACCTACCAAGGGTTCCTGACGGAAAGCTGTGATCAGGGGCCATGAGCACTGCACTTTGCTAGCTTTCTATCTGTTTAGTACAAAAAAAATAATAGTTATTTTTCAATACAAAAAAGTGTGGTATTATTTTAAAATGCCACAGCAGTGGAAAACTGAAATAATGACCAGATTGGTCACGGCGATCTCTTCGCGACCTTGCCGCACTTTTACCCTCTCGGCAATGCCGCGGCGAAATTACAGGGAAACTCTATTTAGCAACGGTAAGAAAGCAGAACCGGGATGAAAAATTCTTCGACGGAAATATAATACAAGGGTATGGTTTTCTTAGCTGCAGAAATGAACTGTTATCTTTGGCTATAGTATTAACATATGATAGCACGGAAAACTGTGGTGGTATCCGGATAAATAGCACGAGTGGAGCGAGAAATTTTTCACTCGAATACCGCACGCGTGCGCACTCACCCGTACTATTTCACTTAGTTATCGGTATTTCACTTAGTTTCCACTTAGTTATCGAGGTATTTCAATTAGATACGCGCTATTTCACTTCCTCCGTGCGATTTCAGAACAGCGATTTTCCCCATACATTTTTGAATGTGAAACTTACGCGCCGTACTAATAATAGCACGGAAAACTGTGCAGCGTTAGCCTTGGAAACGTACAGTTCGAGTAGTTCCTAGTTGTTGGGGACAATGTCATTTTTTACCACAAAAGCTCCACCCGTATTAGACGGAATGTTTTTCAACGGATTAGGAGGGGTTGTACGTTGAAAACGAAGGTTCCAGCGGGAATAAGGAGGTAGTGAGTGAAAGTTACAGTGTAGCTACAATTGCATATGACTTTTAAAAAAAACTGGCCTACTATCAGCGAGTGATAGCACGGTTACCGTGCTATTACACATACATTACATAACTTTCATTTTTAATGAAGTGGCATTTTCTCTGTGTCAACCAGATTAAATCAACGAAAGCAATGTCAGGACACTGACTGGTATGCAAGGGGGCTCTGGGACACTAACTGGTGTACAGGGGGACTCTAGGACACTGACTGGTGTTGTACAGGGGACTCTGAGACACTGACTGGTGTATAGGGAGGACTCCAGGACACTGTCTGGTGTACAGGGGGACTCCAGGACAAGTGCATGAGACAACTTAAAAAAACAACAACTCAAGGTGCAGGTTAGAAGTCAAACTAGTCCTTAAACTGCTGTGGACTTTTATAATGGACAAAATGGCATGTAAATGTAGTATATTGCTGAAACAGCTCTATCATTTTATTAAAGCAACCTCAAGCAACCATACCTTTATTAGTCTGCCTGTCTGAAGTGAACCAGAAGCCACCTCTTTTTTAAGTTGCCAAAGCAATAAAATTACCTCCAGCATGCAATGGGCAAGCTTCCCCTATAAGCATACGGATTATATCATCCTAAATAGATATATTTATATTCTAGCCTATCTGTCCCTTGAAGAAAAAAATCAATTCCATAGTAGTTAGTTTCAGATCCTAATTGATTTCTGGTAGCAATCCAGGAAGATGCAACAGTTAGATACCAGAGGGCATGCATGCTACTGATTCTGGGTTCAATGAACTGTTTAATTGATTTGTGAGAACAGTGATTTTGCAATGCAAGTCCCCATACAAACCATAACAGGATGTTGACAAACCAAACATCCCTGTAAAACGGAACCTCTCTGCAAAGGGACTCCAAAAAGTCATAGCCACCATGAATGGAGCAAAAGCATCTACCACAATACAAAATTGTCTCTAGCAGCTTAACTCTCTATAACAGTTAAATGAACTACTGCTTTTAGGGCCTAGATATAGCGTCCCAAGAGAAATGAGAGCACTACACTTAAGGCCTGAGGGACCATAAAATATGGTAGCTCACAACAACTGCACAGCGCCTATCTATAAAGCAGCTGTTCCTAACAGCCATCAATGGTGAAGTGCATTGCCTGACAAATGTTTAACATAGCGATCATTCCTAACAATGCAATTGGAGGGACTCTACCTAGATTTTAATTAACATAGTATTGGCTGTTAGAATGAGAAAAATTTGCTATTATTATAACTTCATGAGTGTTAGAGACCATAATGTGGGAGCAATATATATATATATATAGTATCCCTCCGTGAAGAGCCTAGGGATTTACAGTCCCTCTGGCACAATACAAAAGCTACACCAACTATGTTCTAAATAAGGATCATAATACACTTGCCCCCAATTAAGAGCACTTTTACACTGGCTTTCACCGGACAAATTCATTTATCACTGTCCAGTTCCGCCTGACTGGGCCAGGAGAGCTACACAATCAAATATGTTGCTTATCTCTTATATCCTCTTCTATTTCTAGAACTTTATGACCCTTGAAGAGGACTTCAGCAAGAAGTCGAAACGTCGGGTTAAGTTTTAATTAACATAGTATTGGCTGTTAGAACGAGAAAAATTTGCTATTATTATAACTTCATGAGTGTTAGAGACCATAACTTATCTTTTTAACTTTTATACTGCTATCATTATTGCATAAATATATGAGACGTAGATTGAAATTAGGACACAACAGACATCATTAACATTCAGAAACTTTTGGCTACTCTCTGAGTAGAAGATGCTGACTCATCTCTGTTATGGATGCCTTCACATTGAATTAATCTTCTCGTTGGTGTTTAAGATTCTTGAAAATGTTTCTACACAACAAAGCTTTCAGCAATAGGATTTAGATTAAGAAATGTGGTAGCATCTTTGTGGGCAAATGTATGTGATTGCATTTCATATTGTATATATTGTGTGCTGACACAGAAATTAAAATGACCCATGAAAAGGACTTCAGGAAGAAGTTGAAACATTTAGTCAAATTTTAATATACATTTTAGTGACTGTATAAGAGGAGAATAAATTAAAAAAATTATCAAAACATTAACAACAGAAGCTATAAATGATTGGATGTATTAGTTGCAAAAAAATATTAGTTTTTTACCAGCTGTTTATCTTTTACTGACATTATGTAATGGTTTAGGTAGTTTCATGCCAAGGAAATATTTATATGAGATTAATTGGCCATAAAATTATTCCTTATTTTGTTACAGTACCATTTCTGGGTACTGCATTCCAAGAATAATGATGCAAGTCCAGCTAGAAGGAGGGGAGGGGTAAGGGAGTCAAGTATATAAAGCATGAGAAGGCATATGCATCTCAAACTAACCTTAGTTACAGACCCAGAGAGCTTCAATAAAAAGAATTCTTCAACTTCTAAACTGCAGTCATGAAATCTGGCAAAAACCTTGGAACATTCCTTTTGTTGGTAATGAGCATGTTCAGTCTTTGCTGGTCACGTCCAGTCACTCATAACAGCAGTATAGAACCGTCAAATTGCACAGAATGGAAGATACAGGAATTGATTTTAATCAATACAAAGGCAAGTATATGGAGTCCTATTTAAATCCACATATATTTATTGTCACAGGTTCTTTTTTGCTTTATTTTATATATACTGTATTTGTGTTTACAGCATGATGCTAGTAAGCTGACCGTGAACCAGACAGTAAGAATTGCCTGTAAGCTGGCAGCCATTAGAGAAGTGATGAATGCAACTCAGAGTGATGAAACAAAAGTCTTGTATCAAAAACTGACCCAATATACTAATGGTTTATGCATGAAGGTTTGTTTCAATGTTTCAATTTATGCTACTAGCTAGTTGTAATACGTGTGTGTGCATGTATGTGTGTATGTAATGTATGTATGTTTGTGTGTGTATATATGTATGTATGTGTATGTATGTGTATGTATGCATGTATGTATGTGTGTGTGTATGTATATGTGTGTGTATGTATGTGTAAGTATGTATGTATATATTTTTGTGTCCTTTACATACCATCTATACATTTTTTTTATGTGTTAGATAAAAACTGATGAAATAGATTCTTGTTCTAATGATGAAAGTCTGCTACATTACTGTGGAAGACTGGGCCTCGATAATCCAGCTCTATTTTCAACTTATACATTTGGGGAAGTCAATGAATGGACAGGAGGAAATGATACGTCTAATGAGTTAAACAAATATGGTTGCAACGAAATTGTCACAGGATTGGTGGGCAACATGAGCAAATCATAGGATCCATATTCATCATTTATATCAAATGACCTGTTTTGTAAACATTAATTTGAACCCTCAAATGACATATAAACTTTGATGTGTCAAACTTGATTAAAGTGAGCTAATGGTCTATTGTAAGGCCAGCTATGTAAGGCATATTGGTATTGCCACATCACAAGTGTCAGGGCCACCCCAGACAAACCTTAGTCTGGCTATCAGACCCTTTACCTATCGCATTGCAGGGAAAGGGTCTGGTCAAATGCAATAGGGCCACTTGTTCTGCTGACTCAGCGTATTGTCCACAACCACTATACAATTCTAGTGTGGTTTCCCCCACTTAACATGGGGGACCTGAACAAGTCACTGTATTGCATTGGACTAGACCCTTTCCCTAACCGCTGAAGAAAGGCAGTAGAAACATTCATTCACTGTTGTTTACAATTAGCTACCTCATTTATGCATGAAATGTTAATTTGTTGTGTCTGGACACTTTAGCTACATATATACTCTGATGAATGGACTGAACAGTTAGTCTGTCTAGAATTAATAGAATAGCCGTGTGTTGTGAGTGTTTCTTGATTATTATTTTTTTCTGTATTAAAACTTACCTCTGCCATTGAAGTTACCTGGGTGAGGGTAGTTGTTAGTGCCTGGGAAGTAAAGAACAGTGATGTGATGGCTTTGATTAGATAGACCCCGTCACAAAAAGCAACAAAAGAGTTTATCAGAGCACATAAGAGCTTCCACACTCACTTCACTTTATAGATTATACCTTTGACTCTCTCTTGTTGTATTCTTTTCTTCACTTGGACCAATAAACTGTGCAGAGTTTGTCTGGACCTGAAGACTAGCCTGATGTTAATGGTCATACATGTCTTTCTAGTTCCTTACTGAAGACTTTCACCTTCTAATGAAAATGGAGATGATCTTGCCACTGAAAATAGGATAACGGTTTGAATACAATCTATTATTAGTTAGCTAAATTTGTCATAGATTAAAAATGTTTACTGGGTATAGCTAAGTATGCTTACTGAAGTGTCCAAACACATAAACTTTGTGCATAGCTGCAACACTGAGCAAACCCACTTGATATGTTAAAGTTGAAACGCTTTTGAAATTTAGGGAGCTCCAACCACTCCAATTCTATGACGACTCTATCTATTTGATTAGCCCTTATTGGAGCATATTCAAATGAGGACATGAAAGACAAAATTGAAGTTTACCAAATAGCAATAGAATTTCTTGAACTGAATGATATAATGGGATTGGTAATGTGTTTGAAAATTTGTTTTTAAGTGATCCATGAGCATAACAGATAGAAATGAGTGCACATTATGGATAGGTGAGTACAAATCTCTTCAATACTACATCCTTCAAAATTGAGTCCCTGCAATATCTGTCGGATTTGTCTTTATCACAATTGGCACCTCCTTCCCATTTGTTAACGTTGGATTGTGAATAGCTATTGAAGATGCTGATTCCCTGTTTGTAGCAGGTGTACATCAGACTGCTGTCGTCAGGGGAAATCCCATCTAGATCGTCACAGTTCAATGCAGTATTTTCCATCTAAAATGAAAAAGGTTACAACTTTAAATTTGCTTTTGCTGTCATATTTAATATCTTATTGTACTGTGAGCTTTCTCAATGAGATTGAATAATGGAATAATGCTGAAATATTATTGGACATTGTCATATGATGTATATCAAGAAAAAGATATTAACTGGACTATTTGAGACACCCACCTCTTTGCACAAATTCCTGATATGGTCTGTCACAAGATTATATAATTCTTTGTCTTCCTCACTATTCTTCATCACTTCTCGTACAGATAGCAGTCTGCAGATTTCATTATTAGGCTTCACGTATATCTGCACACAAACAGGAGAATATCAACGAAGGATAATGAAACCGAAACCATAAAGGACATTAATTAAAATTGCGTATTAGCTATAGAGTTGATAGACATTCTCTTGTTGCCGTGTCTGTTAATCTGTCACTTACGCTCATGCGTTTATTCATGATTATCTGTTTACGCCATTCAGTGCAGCTGCAAATTTTTTCTTGGCTACTAAATGCTACACATGACAGCATCAGAAGTGATGCGATGACTCGGCTAGTTATTGGAGACATTTCCAGTAGATCTGATGCTGCAGTATTATTTGATGCTTCAGTTGTTTGGTGCTATTTGGACGTTTTCTGCTCCTTTTTATATACTAACATTTCCCCACCCACGATAAATTTGAAAGTAATTATTTCTTACATAGTTCTGTTACCAGTGGAGACACTGCCAGCGTCAATATGGAATCCAAGCTGAGCAAAGGAACTTAAAAATCACAACAGTGAGCAGAAAGGATGCAAGATACCCAGGTAGTGCACCTTGACCACATTAAAGCCAAACATGTGTGAGGGGGCAGTGGATATCCATGAATGTGCCACTCATGGGCAGTATTGTTACTATAGTGGGACTGTCCTCACAGACGCCACCATGCAGACAGATATGTCTGTCTTAATGTGAAATTACAGTCGTCATGAGACAGTGGACCAGAGTGCCAAACACCTGGAGAAAACCTACCAGGTGACACTGCTAACACTGACTTTGACTTAGGAATCAGGCATACAATAATTATACAACCCTCACACTCTTTAAGTAGTATTGCTTCTTACAGATTTAATTTTTTATTTTTATTTTTTTGTAACTCCAAACATTGTAATTGTATATATTGAGAAGGCCATGGCTGTGAAGGCCCAAGAGGGATTGTATATAACAAATTCTTGGAAATGTGAGGTTCTGTGGCTGCAGTAGTTCAATTAGTTCAGCTGTGAGAAGTGACTTTGCAAAAAAAAAACAAAAAAAAAACACGATAACAAAGTATTTCATATCTAATTACTTTTTAGCATATTTTCAATATGTCAAAATGTCAACCAAGTAAATCTATGACAAATGATTGGGTCACAAAATGTACACTGTAGCTATGGCGATCAATGCAACAGTAAATCTACAGATGGACTTACTATGTGTATAGTAGATTGAGTGAAGCTTTCATCAGATAAAATTCCAGCTAAATTATCCCTAATCTGGTTCTGACCCTAAAATAAACTTTTCTCAATCAATGAAATTGAAGGAAAAAGAAAGATTGTGGGGAAAAATTTAGTTGTTGCTGGAAACTGAATAGCTACTGTAACCCTTGTGGTTAAAGTCAGGAATCCTTTGTTAAACTCCACAGCAACAACAACTAGGATTTTTTTACATTTCTCTTTGCTTTTCCTAAGACTTCTTTGATTAAGGTTCATTTTAGTTTATCACAGTCCAAAATTGACAAGAGACATAATATATAGAAGGAGAAAAAATGAACTAGCTACTGTATATTGAGCTAAAAATGCTCTAGTTCCAAATCCATTGTAACTATCACTTGTTTATACAGTAAGACTTCAGTCATCCGAACATGTTGGGACTGAGAGGTGTTCAGATAACTGAAATGTTCAGACTACTCAACACCATAGAAAATGTATTATAAAACACATGAAGGGGTGTGGTAGCAATTCTTTGTGTCTGCATGTGGTACTATCAGATTTTGGGTTTCTGAACTGAAGTATTCAGTTAATTGAAGTTTGGATAACTGAGTTCTACCATAAATACATAGCTCAACTTCTTCTAATTCATTCTTCTCTAAAATGTTTAACATGAATACAAGTGTTGCGAAAATCTCAACCAATGAGCTTTAACACCTAAATGCTTGGTTTCTGGGAGTTTAGTAAAGTTAATTTACTAAACATCTCACATTCTTCATTTCTGAAATTCCCTTACTTATTTATCTGATTCATGATAGTGCTGACAGTCACTAGTAGCAAACACAACTGTATATTTAATTGCATGTTTGTTCTGATTAATCTTTTGTAGATTTTATTTTAATATATAGCAAGAAATGCTTACTTCAAGCCCTATAACTAGTCTTTTTTTTTTTTATTCAACTTACCTAAACTGAGCTGTTAGCTAATTTACAATTAAATTCAGACCAAGATCTGTACTGTTTTGAAATTCATCCCTAATTCAATCCGTCTCTGCAACATTTAGCTTATGGAACACCAAACCACAAGTGAAAATGTGCAGTTAAACAACAGTTTGCATAGTATATAATGTGTCATTCAGTTATTTTCGAAACTTTCTGCTGAGTTCCCACCATCTCAATCCATGCATGGAAGGAAAGTCTAAGTACCATAGACTTGTAAATAGTAATCAGATTTTGAAAGGATATGATGACATTCCTTTGGTATGTATATTACCCCAAGTTCTATATATACCATTGACAAAAAAAAATATTTAAAAATGTATTTCAAACATCCATAAAATTGGTAATTACATATTGAGAAGACCATAATTGGTAATTGCATACTGAGAAGACCACTATCGGTAGCTCCAGAAGAAACCATATGTAAACAATTCTTGGAAATTTGAGGTTCTGTGGTCGCAACAATTCAATTAGTTTCGCTTTGAGGAAGTGACTTGGCAAAACAGCACGAGAACAATATAAAACTGAGCACTTCACATTTAATTAGGGTTTTTTTAGCTGATTAAATCTTGATATGTCAAAATGCCAGCAAAGTATATCTACTACAAATGATTGGGTCTCAAGAGGAAATTTATGAACCAAAACCAGATAGCAGTATAGCTGGATGACAGAGCTGCCATATTGCAAGTACAGAGTGAGTGTGCAAGCTCAACCTCCTTCCATCATTTAGATTAAGAGCCAACTCATCTCTGAAATGTGCTGGAGTTAAACATATTGATGAGATTAATACAACTCTAGTCAACCAAGTAAGATTGCTGACACTTCAAATATTAAGTAATGACGACTAAATCAAGTCATTGATCAGTGAATAAATATTTTTTAATGTGCATGAGTTATTAATAATGATAAGTGGTGGTTTAGTGATGTCATGTGATTAATAAAGCAAGTATAAAAAGTCAAGCTAAACTGAAATTTTAATAAAAGGAGTAGTACACATTAGTGAATTTGCATAGCTAATTTCAGTAAAGTAGAAGATGTCATAAACATAAACATTAAAAAATATTTGCACAAATAATTTTAACAAAAAATGGACACTTCACTTTTTTTATCTGAATTAGTATAATACTAATGCATGTACTGGTAGGTTATGCCAGTCACTGCATTGGTTGACACACATGCCATTTGATCAGCTAGAATATACTCACCATAGCTCCCCAGCCATCTTAATGCTTTAACTATAAGGCTAGTTGTACATGAAAACATATACATATTTCTGAAACCTGACTTCTAGTAATTTGGTTGAATTCTTTCTCCTCTTCACTTTTAAAGTTCCCCTTACCTAGTTTCATACTAATGCAGACAGTCACAACAGAATTGTGCATTATTCACATGTACATTAGCAAATATTTGATGGTGCCTTCAGCTTGTATAGAAACAAATTACAAAGCCCTTTTTTGAAATTCATCCCAATTCATTTTGCCTCTACTAAAGGTAATTATGGAAAGATAAAGCCAGAAGAGTGAAGAATTGCACTTGAACCCTGGGTTGCACAGTGGAAGTTCATGTGTGTCTTCCAGTTACTGATGGAACTTCCCACTAGTCTCAACCTTCTCAAACAATGCTTGGAAAACCATGCTATAATTTACTATAAATTTATAAATAGTTACAAGACCTTGAAAGGACATGATGACATTCCCACTGGTGCATGCATAAAGTATTTCCCTGTGTTCTATACTCCTACAAATGTTGTAATTGTAGAAGACCTACTAAGAGGAAGTATTAGTGACAATTTGTGATTATGTGGCTGCAATACTATAATGAGTGGTAGTGATAGGGTAGCCATTCAGGGTACATGCTTTACCCATGGATTGAGGTTGTGGAAACTCGAGGGTAAATTACAAAGGTTACTGAATGATACATGAAGGAACCTTCATCGTGCAATCTGTTGCTGAACTGAAATTCTTCCGCTTCTGGTTTGGGCTTCCATAATTATATCACAATGTTGAATCAGTATGAATCTGGTCATTATTTGTATATTAGAGGCTCTATCCAAATGAAATAAACATATGAATAGCTACATCTACAGTTCTGTTGCTAATAGCTAGTGACTGTCAGCACTAGCATGAAATCCAGTGATAAATAATAAAGGAAACTTTAGAAGTGAAGAGGAGAGAGTGTGTGAGATACAGAGTAGATGTACTTCAACCTTTCTAGTTTTGGCTGAATCCATACTCATTCTGAGCACCTTACAGTGAACTCATTTTCCTGTCTGTCTGCCTGTCTGTTTACTGTTTGTCTGTCACTGTTTGTCCACTGTCAGTCTGTCTGTCTGTCTGTCCATCTACAGTCTGACTGTTTATAGTCTGTGTGCCATTCTTAGTACAAATCTTTGAGCACCTTTATAAGTTTTGCCTCCTTTCTTTTTTTTAAATGTGTGTCTTAAATTTATGACTATATCCAATCACTGAACACATACTCAAAAAAACTTATATTTAACTGCACTACAAATCAGAAAATATTTTAAAGTGGGATGTATGTATCGTGCATACAAAATACAATCAACAAATTCTGCTCTCCTGTTTCAAACTCTTCAAGTTATTATATTTATAAAATAGTCAACAAAATGATCTAGCAAAAAATAATTAGCTAATAAAGTAGCATTGTTCTCTTTCATATTTACGAGTCAAAATATTCTTCCATAGAACAGGAACTTGGAACACCTCTCTCATCATACGAAACTGTGCAGACTTGAAAAAGCTCTGAGGAATGCTTACATCCCACTACTATTTTATAGCCTGCCCCCTTGGATACAACAACAGGAATGCTGGCTATTAAGTTGCTGGGAAATGATGACTTCATCACGCAATCGGGTTGAGGTTCGAGGAAAATGCTCACAGCATGTGTTGGCGCAACATTCTCTTGGACTTCACCTGCACCGTCAACTGGTGATTTAGAAAGAGAAGAATAAGTCTGCTTGCTTTTGAATGACTGAACGTCTTCTATGAGCTTTGGAATGGAATTTATTTGCTTTGGAATGGAATCTTTGTCAGAGAATCCACAGTGAAATGCAGACACAGTGACAATGCTCAACTTAAAATTACCACTATCCTCCGAATGACTCCAAAAATGGTGTAACACAGACCGAGTTTGCTTATAAAAGAAGTTAACTTCACACTCCATATAAGCTTGATACCCTTGACTTGCAAAAACCGTCACACCGGGAAAACCAAAGAACTTTTTATGGCTGTTTTTGTTGAAAGTCTTACGAGATAATTTCATTTCTACTCCCGCTGGAAACAATGGAGTTGTTTCGTGCTGAAGGATATTATCGTGATCCAAAACATAAAAGGAACTGCAAGCATTTTTAAAGAGTGTCGGTTTGGTCAATTTTCCACCAAAGCTATCATCAACGCACGTATATGTGTGCGTATTTCCCTCCCACTTACCAGCATGGTACTTTATAAACAGTTCCCATAGACAATCGTATAACTCTGGGTTAGGAGGTTGCTCTGCTAGAGGTAGCATCTCACTAGGCAACCCTTGAGATGTGGGCTGAACTCCAGGTAAAGGAGGAAGAAAGGAATAATGTACACCCACAACTTGAATGAGTTTGGCCATAGATAATATTTTAGACTTCTTGAAAGTATCCAATAGTTTGCTGTTAGTATCCAGAGGGAAAGCCTGAGGTGGTGATTTTATATTTGCAGCTTCTGCCAAATCACTTATGCGATATGCTCCAGAAGACACAATAAACCTCTCCCCTCGGAAGGACGTCAGCAAATCACCAGACAAAGAATACTCCACAATCGCAATAATGTCCTTGACATGAATCAGATTCAGAAGGGTCAGACCATTCTTGAAATATCCCTGCAAAGACCATCATGTAACCAATGAATTAAAATAATTTAGAATACCTTTAGTATCCAATTCTTGACAAATCGAGCACCTCCGGGTGTGGCATCATCTTCATCACCACAAATTCCACTTAGATGGAGTATACAAGCCCCGAAATTTACTGCAACCCCCCAAAAAATAAAGTGTACCTCATAATTATTTGGGATAAACTCAACTCACTTATGAGTGACTTCTCTGCTGCTATTCTTCCAGTTAATGGCTCATTCATAATACTAGTGCCTTCCAAAGGCCTGAAACAGAATAATAAGAATTAGGACTCGATTGAGACCGCATTTGTAGAATAGTATTAACCCTCAACATGCTTGCACGTGAAGGTTTATTGCACTTTCTCTGTCAGTCAGTCATACAAAACAATCTTGGACACATACTAACTAAATAGGTATCAATAACTCAGTAGATATAAATGCTGTTTCCATAGGAAAAGCCAGAAATATCCAGCAAGTCTCTCACCAGTTGTTCCAACTCAAAGCTCCAATTCCAACACTCAATTTAGTTCACACAGCATAAAATAAAACTAGTGTGGGCAACAAGAAATTATTTGCTCATGTGATTACAATGAGACGATAGGGGATGTTGGCATTACCCCCAGTTAAGATCGTAATGACAAATAATGACTAGCTTTTTTTGAGTCAAAACAAAAAATTCTGGTGACTTAAATTGTCCAGTACAGCAGTTTGATGCTTAATGCCGGTTTCACTGCTCAGGAGACCACCATCATCAAGATCTATTCTTGATGACTGACTGACTGACTGACTGACTGACTGATCAACAGACTGACAGAGTACTAGAACCTTCTCATGCATTTCTCACACATGCTTGCTGAGTGTTAATAAAGGTATATGACAGACGTAGGAAAATATAATAGGAATAGGGTGGGTAAAAGTAGCCAGAAATCACAGTTGCCAACCAGCCCGGCTTAGCAGGGGTGCCCCAGGCTTTCTCCACAAATCCTGATTTCCTCACTGTTTATGGATTCTCCCAGTTTCTCCCGTTTATATAATTGTCAAGGGTCCCAGTTTTAATTATGTTTTTTTTTCTTCCATAAGCAAGTCACACATGTCAGGTGAATAGTACAATTTCCACTGCATAGCTAAAATACAAACTGTCGATAATTATAGTAACTTCTTGTAAAATTAATGAATTCACACCTTTTGACAACACGAAGCTTTTATCAGTATGATAAAAGTGAAAACCCGTATTGCCAGTCAAGGCATGTCAGTAGGTGTGGCATCCTGGTTTATCATTCTGGAAAGTTGGCAACTATTAATTTTTTTACAAATGAACTAATATCAGACCCCTAACACACCCTCACTGTTAGCAGGACCTACTCACCAGTCCTCAGTGACTATGTCCAAGTAGTGAGTGGGTCCAAATACTAAAGTTGTACTCAAACAAATGACAGGGACATCTGTACATTGCACTATAATAACAAACGACACAATATTGTTAGACTGTCCATTATTGTCAGATGAAAGGCACGATGTGTTAGTATTCCCATCACAATATTCCAGGTTTCTTTTGTCTGTAGAATATGTATCAGTCAACAACTCAGTGGCGGCAACATGTTTTCTTATTCTTATTGATGAAGCTAAGTATTGTTAAACATGCTTTGAAGGCTGCATTTGCCCTGTACACTCACTGTTCTGTCTATTAGATGGCATTTGGTATTATACCCTACCCTGAGATCTGCGATGATTCCCCGATCAATTCTTACAGCTGCTGAAGGTGTATCCAGGTGTTGATGACTTGTTTACGATAGCACAGAACATTTGTTCTCCCACTACTCAAGGATGTACTCACAGCTAGTTCTGTACGTTGTTCTCCCATGGCTGAAGTACTCACAGCTAGTTTTGTATGTTGTTCTGTAATGGCTCAGTAAGATGTTGCCTCATATGCATGTAGTACTTGGGAAGATCCTGTACAGCTAGTTTTCTATGGCTTTCCCATGTTATTCTTTAATAACTTATTTTGTGTATGGTATGGTATACTTGGTAGAATGGGAGATAAGATGGGATTTGAATAGACTACAGTGTATCCATTTGGATTTTCCAGCTGCTCAATTTTTTTAAATCTTTTGTGTAGATCGCCCCCCTCCCCTCCCCCCTCCCCTCTCACCCCACTGACACCTTTGGCCCTCCATATTATAATCCAAACAATCAACAGTGTGGTAATTGACTATAGTACTTTGACCAGCTATAATTGTTAGAACACGAATTTTGTCATACTTAAACTTCCTATTATAATTAGTAGATTTACCTATTACATCATTATTACATCATTTTGTTTTGTGTATCACGTGTCCCTTCTGTGTGGTCTGTTGATTTCTTGCTTGAAGTTAAATAATAACAGGTTATGGGCCCAGGACGTACAGTCAAAGATACGGTAGCCTGGAGTAGGTCATACTAGCTAACGAGTTTGGCGCGGGTGACAGTTAGTGTAGAAAGATTGCTAATAACTGTGTTCGTTGAATTATCGGATTCAGAGTGGAATCCGGTGTGGATTATTTAGAAGGGTCAGTCAGTTCCTGGTAATCTTCTGGTAGAAAATTGTGCATTGTGGAAAAATGGAGGACAAGTGGACCGTGGATAAATTGGATGGATCCAATTGGATTACTTGGAAGTTTCAGGTAAAGCATTTACTGTTGGGAAAAGGATTGTGGAAATATATTGATGGATCTGCTACGCTGCTAGCAGAACGTGCAACGGAGGAGCAACGGTTGAAGTTCAAGAGTGAGTCTCAGAAGGCATTTTCTATTTTAGCTATTGCAATAAGTGCCTCACAGCTGTATTTGATAACCTCCTGTGAAGAACCAAAAGAAGCTTGGGATGCTCTCAAGAAACATTTTGAAAGAGAAACACTGGCAAACAAGCTCTTCCTGAAGAAGAAATATTTTCGAAAGGAAATGAGTGAAGATTCTTCCATTGAAACGCATATTAAGGAAATGAAAGAATTGACGGACAAACTTAGCTCAATCAGATCACCTATTTCAGAAGAAGATCAAGTGGTCACTCTTCTTGGAAGCTTGCCTTCACCATTTGCCTCCATTGTTACTGCCCTTGAGGCACGTGTGGATGATTTAACACTTGACTTTGTTCAGCAGCAATTGCTTCATCATGAAAGAAAGGTCAAGGTTCAAGAAGTCAAGGCTGAGTAGGACAGAACTCAGCGCTAGTGGGAGCACAGAAGTGGAAACTTCCCAAATGTTGGAGTTGTGATGAAGTAGGACACATTCAGAGATTTTGTTCAAAACGAAAAAAATCTCAGCATCGAGCAAAGATCATGGAGGAAGAAATTGAGTCTGAAGCAGAAGGAGCATTATCTGTATCGGACATAATAGATGAGGAGAAATGGCTAGTGGACTCGGGCGCGTCTAGCCATATGACTTACAGAAGAGACTATTTTACAAATTGTCGACCATTTTCTGTCCATGAAAAGGTAAGCCTTGGCGATGGAAGAGTTGTCGAGGCAGTGGGAGTTGGAAATATTCGATTGGACATGCTTTTCAAAGTCAGTCATCCAACCCGAGCTACTATGTTTGATGTATTGCATGTTCCTCAGTTAGCATGTAATCTGTTTTCTGTAAGAGCAGCAGCAAAGAAAGGAAACACCGTGAAATTTGGGCAAATGAAATGCTGGATAAGTGGTCCTAATGGTGGTTTGAAAGGAATTGGTTATGCATATGGGAAGTTGTACCAGTTAAAATGCAAGGTCATTATGACAGAGGAGAGTGCATCGATAGTGTCTGAAAATAAGTCAAATATTGATTTGTGGCATCAACGGTTGGGCCATCTAAATTTTCAACAACTTCGGTCCTCGTGGATCAAGAACTTGCTTGTGGCATCAAGTTACCAGAGTCTGCAAAATTATCATTCTGTGAAGGGTGTGTAGAAGGGAAGATGCAGCGCAAGCCATTCAAGTCACTCACATATCACCAATCAAGAAGGAAGTTGGGACTAGTTCACAGTGACGTATGCGGCCCATTTCAAGTGGAGTCAGTTGGAGGAAGTCGTTATTTTGTCATGTTTGTTGACGATTTTACAAGATCTCCATTTACTTTATCAAGAGCAAAGCTGAAGTGTTTGAGAAATTTAAGCTTTTTGAGGTGATGATGTCCAGTGAGTGTGGTGCTAATATTGCTAAACTCAGGACTGACAACGGAGGTGAGTAATGTCCAAGGACTTTCAAAGCTATCTCACTTCAAAGGGAATTGAACATCAACAAACTGTACCTCACTCACCTCAGCAGAATGGTGTTGTAGAAAGACTTAATCGCACTATAATAGAATCTGCTAGGTCTATGCTATCACATTCGAAACTACCAAACAAATTGTGGGCTGAGGCAGTAGCGACTGCTGTTTATATTCGCAATCGTGTCACAAATAGTGCAAATGAAGACCATCTTACTCCATTTGAAAAGTAGTATGGACACAAACCAGATGTGTCTCACCTCAGAGTATTCGGGTGTGCAGCGTACTGCCAAGTGCAGAAAGAAGAAAACTTGATAAGAAGGCTCAACGAATGTGCTTTGTGGGTTACAGCAAGAATCCTAAAGGGTAAAGACTGATGGATTCAAGTACAGAGAAAGTCATCACAAGGAGAGACGTTTCCTTCAATGAATTTGATTTAAGATTTTCTAGTCGAAACAGTGACGCATCTTGGAGCTCGAGTGAAATGTCTTTTGATTATGAGGAAGAATCAGCTGAAGTTGAGCCAGTGCCAGAAACTGAATCTTTGAGGGCTCCACGAAGGTCTCAGCGAACTGTCAGACCTCCAGACTACTATGGTTTTCCTGAAAGGTTAGAGGCTGCAGTGAATGTTGAAGGTATTGATTCTTCCACAACCAGAACCCATTGTGCTTACACTGTGCATGAAATTGTAGAGCCAGAAAACTTTGATGAAGCTAGTAAAAGTCTACAAGCAGAGGAATGGAAACATGCAACAGATTTGGAGTATCATTCTCTTATTGAGAATCACACCAGGGATCTAGTAAAACTTCCGGAAGAAAAATCAGTATAGGCTGCAAATAGGTATACAAGGTGAAATGTGATGGTGAGGGTAAAATTGATCGCTTCAAAAGTAGACTGGTTGCAAAAGGACACTCACAACGATATGGGATTGATTTTGTCGAGACGTTTGCTCCAGTTGTTCGTCATTCTTCAGTTCGAACACTTTTGGCTTATGCTGTACAAAATCATCTGATTATTCATCAGATGGACGTGATCACAGCATTCCTTAATGGAATGCTTGATGAAGATATATATATGCAGCAGCCTGAGGGATATGAAATTCAAGGGAAGGAAAATCTCGTGTGCAAAACAAATCTCTCTATGGACTTAAACAAGCACCAAGATGTTGGAACAAGGCATTACAAGAATTCATGGTCCAAACAGGATTTGTCCAGAGCAATGGAGATCCTTGTGTTTACACTCGTTTTGAAGATCATGCTATCATCGTTGCAGTGTATGTTGATGAACTGATTCTTTTAGCAGATGTAATTGAAGATCTGATAGATTTGAAGAGTTTATTGTCTGAACATTTCAAAATGAAGGACATGGGTCAGCTTCATTACTACTTGGGTGTAAATGTTGTTTATGGAAAAGATTTTATTTGGTTGCATCAAAATCAATACATTGAATCAAAGCTGAGGAAGTTTGGTCTTAAGGATGCAAAACCGAGGTGATCTTGATGACAGGCATTCAACCACAGGGAATGTATTCGTGCTGGCAGGTGGAGCAGTGAGCTGGCTAAGCAAGAAACAGACAGTTGTTGCACTGTCTACAGCCAAAGCGGAGTATATAGCTCTTAGCACTGCTGCTCAAGAAGCTGCTTGGTTTCAAAAGTTCCACAATGATCTTCGAGTACCATCGAAGCCTATTACGATTATGGAAGATAATCAAGGGGCCATTGCACTTGCACGAAATCCAACTGATCATCCTAGGACCAAACATATAGACATTCGTTTCCACTTTGTTCGAAAAGCAAATGAAGAAGGCATCATTGATATCACATATTGCCCAACAAATGAAATGGTAGCTGATCTGCTAACTAGGCCCATCCCTCGTGTGCGGTTTGAAAAACTATGTGCATGCATGGGAATCAAGGAATTTCATTGATGAATTCTACTAATTAAGTGGGAGTGTTGGAACACGAATTTTGTCATACTTGAACTTCCTATTATAATTAGTAGATTTACCTATTACATCATTATTACATCATTTTGTTTTGTGTATCACGTGTCCCTTCTGCGTGGTCTGTTGATTTCTTGCTTGAAGTTAAATAATAACAATAACGCTAGATACAGTTTTGCTTGGTCTGACTAGTTCATAATGTCTTAGCTCCTCGTTAGCTCGTCTGTAGCTATTATGCCTATTGCAAAGATACCAAAGTAAAAAAAAAAGAAGAAAAAAAGGAGCAATTAAAAACAAGCTAAAAATGTACGCAAATGCAAAATGCACTTGCAACTTTCACTTACTTTTTTTAAACAAATTTTGCAGATGTTCCACAATGCATTCTGTCAATGCAAATGTAATAATAATTCCCTTCAATTCACAGACTTGACTACATTCAATCACTTCCTTCCAAGTGGACTCATCTGTGGCTTCAAAAAGAATGGCTACATTGTGAACACACAAAAGGTATTAAATAAAGCATAATAATAACAACAATATTAATATTAATAATAATAATAATAAACAATAAATAACCATTTCAGCTAGCTGCAGTCAATTTGCCATAATTTAAATTAAGTAATTGTACAGTTGCTAAAGAGACTTACTCTGTACCCCTAGTTGCTTTAAAGAATCGACACCTTCCAGTGTCCTCTTGGTAACTACATACTTATCCAGTGCAGAAATTGCAATGCGACTTCCAACCCACCCACCTCCTAATACGATAGTTTTATTCATTGGAATTAGCTACCCAGCAATGGCGACGTGTTACAAATTAAAGACTTCGGTCCGGGCTACACGCTCAGAGTTCCCCACAAACTTCGAGGTTAGAAACCGCTAAAATTGGAGCACGAGTGTCAGGAATCTAAACTCAGTGTGCCATAAACGAGTCGTGCCGTAAGAAGCCTAAGGGTCGTGCCATAAAATAAGCTTGTCGTGCGAGGCGCAAAATTTTTATTCGGTAAAGGGTCTGGCTGCGCGGCAAAGTACATACACGTGTACATAGCTAGATGATGACGTTGTATTAGTAGCGTAACAAGATACAAAGGGCAGAATTCAAGCTGTAAACTACTATATAACTTGTGTGTGTGCGTGTGTAACTGTACTTAAATACCAACTTGGCTTTCTGGCCCTGTGGAGCAGTGAATAGGCTAGCTACTACACCAATTTAACAACTGCTTTGTATTTAAAAAATTCTACTTGCTTTTAGAAAGGGCAGATTTCCATTTTACAGGTCTCAAATAATATACAGATGACAACTACACTTTAGTTTGTTGTAATATTAGATGTGAGTGATTCTTTTCTATAGCTGCAAGTACGGTTTTGAAACTTAGTATTTTTAGACTTCCATCCCAGAGCTTCAATTTGTTGTCTTACATGAACTGCGTAGTTAGCAACAGATATCCCCTAGTGATAATTAGATGATTCATAGCCTTATAATCATGACTCCCACTAGACTTGAGTGGGCCTCTCTTCATGGCTATGTATCTCAAAGTGGATGGAGGGGGACGGGCACCATGTAACACACAACAAATTACACTCGTGAAAACCATCTTTATTTAAAAAAACTACAATTTAACTAGTGGTGTGCTTGAGCACAAATGGCGAGCGAGCCTAAAGACTATACTATTTTTATTGACTTCTAACACTGAAGCTACTGAAAATAAGGTCCAGTTATTTAATTTAGCATACAGGGTAAAGCGATTTCAGTGTCATAGTAACAACTCTCTGCAACTGCTTGAATTGAAGGAAAAAAACAACAATAACAAAACAATACACGTTATTTAAAAGTTTTCTTTGTGATATTCTTTAGCTAAGTAGTGGTTGTAACACACAATGCTTTGACACAGCTGGACATGCACCTACACAGACTTACCTCCGCAGTAGTCTAGTGGACAATGTATTTTCAGGTAAATACTGTAATGACATACGTACGTCCAAACGTATATACACATAAATAAACTAGTGGTGTGCTTGAGCACAAATGGCGAGCGAGCCTGATAGCTAGGTAACATAAAATGTTACTATTTTTAGCTTACTTCATGCAAACACTATAATAGCAGTTATGACATTTGATTTCAGCAAACAAATACAAAATCACTCTTTTACCTGATTAATGGTAACTTTTGTAGTATCAAACGTAACCATTCTGATAATCTCAATCACCAGTAACTCTTGAATAAGCTCTCAGCTACGATAATAAATAAACCAGTGTTATTATTTGTAATTTTAGCCAACAAATATGGAATTACTACTTACCTCATTCTTGAGTATTGATAACTTCTGTAGTATCAAATTGAAGTTACTTTGACCATCTGAATTACCTTGAATTCCTGACAACAAGCTCTCACCTAGAAAAACAAAAGACAATCAATTTTAGCACACAAATACAAAATTACTTTCTTACCTCATTTTCTTGAGCAGTGGTAACTTTTGTAGTACCAAATTTGAGCCAATCTGACTATTTGAATTTACCAGTCACTGACTAGCTCTTAGCTACAAAAAAGAAAGGCCAGAGTTAATTTTGCATATTTAGCTAACAAATATGGAATTGCGTACTTATCTCAGCTTCCCTCGAGAAGTAGTAGCTTCCATAGCATTAATACTACGGCATTCTGACTACCAACGGCGCTTGACAACCAACAACCGGCACTCCGTATCCCCCCATAAAACGGCGAAGTTTTGAAATTAAGTTTGGAAAAGGGTCTTCAATGCCATAGTAACCTGTCGAATCAACTTTTTGTGTCTTGAAAACAAGCGTTTTAGCAGAAATTTTCTCATACTTTGGAGCTTAAGTATAAAGTAAGGTTTGCTTAATGCTGTAGTTTCAGAATAAACTGGAGTCAAGCCTAAATAGCCGTGTTTTTAGGAGAAAACGTTCCCCGCGCGCGCGTTTGAAGAGCATACGTACCATCCATACATACATACATATATACTAGTGGTGTGCTTGAGCACAAATGGCGAGCGAGCCTGATAGTTAGGTAACATAAAATGTTACTATGTTTTAGCTTACTTCATGCAAACACTATAATAGTAGTTATGACATTTGATTTCAGCAAACAAATACAAAATCACTCTCTTACCTTATTAATGGTAACTTTTGCAGTATCAAACATCAACCATTCTGATAATCTCAATCACCAGTAACTCTTGAACAAGCTCTCAGCTACGATAAAAAATAAACCAGTGTTATTATTTGTAATTTAGCCAACAAATATGGAATTACTACTTACCTCATTCTTGAGTATTGATAACTTCTGTAGTATCAAATTGAAGTTACTTTGACCATCTGAATTACCTTGAATTCTTGACAACAAGCTCTCACCTACAAAACAAAAGACCATATTTTAGCACACAAATACCAACTTACTTTCTACCGTTACCCTCATTTTCTTGAGCAGTGGTAACTTTTGTAGTACCAAATTTGAGCCAATCTGACTATTTGAATTTACCAGTCACTGTTGACTAGCTCTTAGCTACAAAAAAGAAAGGCCAGAGTTATTTTACATATTTAGCTAACAAATATGGAATTACTACTTACCTCAGCTTCCCTCGAGTAGTAGTAGCTTCTTTAGCATTAATACTACGGCACCAATGGCTCTTGACAACCAACAATCTGCACTCCGTATCCCCCCATAAAACGGCGAAGTTTTGAAATTAAGTCTGGAAAAGGGTCTTCAATGCCATAGTAACCGGTAGAATCAACTTTTTGTTTCTTGAAAAGCAAGCGTTTTCGCAGGAATTTTCTCACACTTCGGAGCTTAAGTATAAAGTAAGGCTTACTTAATGCTGTAGTTTCAGAATAAACTGGGGTCAAGCCTAAAAAGCCGTGTTTTTTGGAGAAAAAAGTTTCCCGCGCGCGCGTTTAAAGTGTATACGTACCATCCATACATACATACATATATACCCGATTTTGCATTATCCACCCCTAATACTGTCTCGCTCGCTACGCTCGCTCGCCAATTAACTGAATCTAGTGTTAATTTCTTAGTAATGTCTGTCAGTTTATGTTGTTTGCTTTGTCTTCATGAATATGCACCAAAATGGTATCATAAAAGTGCTCTGCTTTCATCACAACCATCAATTCTTCTCTCTTTACCCAAGAAGCCAAAAGACAACTGATTTTCCCTAATGACAGCAGTAAATGTTCTGTAGTTAGCTAATAATGTGATAAGCAGCTTGTTCTATTGGTTTTGCAAATGGAATCTAATTCATGAGCCCATCAATTATGAAATTCAATCACAGAGTGTAATAATGATGAGCATGCTGTATGCCCCCCCC
>WLWD01005114.1_pt1 | contig 26904 bp, 15 predicted proteins | sample 6712731 | NCBI WGS metagenome assembly WLWD01 (sample SAMN12718690, study PRJNA576275) | sponge metagenome | isolation source: marine sponge | host: Mycale hentscheli | place: New Zealand: South Island, Marlborough, Capsize Point | collected 2014-11-01 | reverse complement strand
TCCCAAGACAGATGCATCAGCAGACTATGACCCAGTTTACGAGCCCCAAAGTTTGAAATATCAAAACACCCAAGGCAATGCCCACCCATTACCTGATAATTACGAATCCCCTGACGGAGGGTATTTCTTGCTGGAAAATGCCACTACGCCTGCTGAAACATCTAAATTTTTGGCCTCGCCAGATACCACAAATTTGAACCCTTTAGTTCCTCAGGCCTACGAAGTGCCGTCGTCTAGGAATCCCATCTCATCAACATCTACCGACCACAGCTACGATTTCCCATTTTCTCTCGGAGGCACTGGGGCTAATAATAATTATGAAACTCCATTTGATGCTGATTATACTCAAATGTCATGACTTTAAATAATATGAAACAATCATTTTCACTTTACTTACCCAACTGCACCGCTTTCGTGGTGATTACACAGTCTATTTTCTTGTTATAATTATTTTTATTTTTTTATAATTTGTACAGCTTTTAATCAATATTGTCATCTATCAGTACCATGTGTGTCAGTAGAACTAATATATTATTTTAATTATAATTAAATAAAATGATGTGCTTGTTTAATATAATTGACTACTAACGATGATAGCTAAAATTGTAAATGCATTTAACATCTTATGTAATTGTGGGATTGCATTTTGTTGCTATGTGCCATATTCAAAATAGAAATAATACAAAGTAAAAAATTATGTGTTGTTGATTCCTAGATAGATACTGAAATTGCCAGTGAGAAAGCTAAGATTGATAATGATGCAGTGGGTGCATATTCCACACCTGAAAATTATATAATAAAAATGATGTTATATTAATAATTACTCAATAATAAAGAATTATTTTTATAGACAACACAGGTTGAAACGGATTTCGGTGCTATAATAGCCACTCGTGCTATGCAACATGAAAAATCAAGTATATTATTTTAAGGAAATTACACAATTTTGAGTCTAACACATGTTGTAGCCGGTAACAAAGAAACTAGAGGAATCCCGCATAATATACATGTGCTAGAGTAAATGTATGTCCAAACATTATATACAAACATCCCCAATGATTTTCAATTTTGTTATTGTAGATAGTGACTCACTCTCTTTTCTCGCTCGCCAACCAGCCCATATGAGTTAAATATTTTACAAGGAAGTGCAACACCTTCTAGCTACATGTATAAAAACTCATGAAGTAGCTAACATTGAATAAATCTTTTTATTTTATTTAATTTTTTAGAAACTTTTACCACTGTAAAATATGGAAGATTTACTGTAGCTATACATGTTCAGTATAGCAACTTTCTAACAGCCAATACATAGCTATAGGTGTAACAAACCATAAAGTGAATCTCAAGTCAGAGAATTATACATGGAGCAGTTTAGAATAACAGTGGCATATATTTTTCCCCTACAATGACTGATGAGCAATTCATTCAAGACTGCCAGCTAAGGCAATAAAGGAATGCTATATAATCTAAAACTATTAGGAGCAAAAATGATTCTACAAAAATTGTTTGTTTTGTTGGGCGAGAACAGGTAATGTTCTTCGAATTAAAAAAAATAATTCTATTTTAGATTAAGCCGTCTCGTATTTATATGTAAAGTAGGCATTGTGCTTCCTTTAAAAAAAAATTGAACCCATAGCAGGTGAAGTATTTTTTTAATTGTCTGAAAACGGAGATCGAGAAATTTTTTGACTGAGAATTTTCTGGACGCTGAGCGCTCAATTTTTTTGTTGCCTACAGATTTCAAACACTCACAATAGAAAGTATGAAGCCTACCATATATACCCTCAGCATTTGGAAGAATATGGATGAAGTTTTTCCAACCAGACATCAAGAGCAATCGATTGGGCTCGCTCCTTGAAGTCTCCTCAAAACCTGCTGTAAGATGGACTTGTTCTGGTTCATTTTCAGGCTTTTAGAAACTTATTTTGCTTGTTATTAAGCTATAACTACCTACTTTATATTCCTGGGTGTTTGTTTGTGGATTTTTATGGTTGCCTTGCGGTAGAAATTCAAAAAATTAAATTCGAATTCTAAAAGACCCCCTAAGTGTAGTAGAAAGTCGGTGTTGAAAAGGTTAAGAAGGCTTTTTAGAACCCATAATAATTAAATACCAATAAGTATATATAATATATATATATTATTATATATACCTATTGATATTTTAATTACTATTACATATCTATATTATAATATTATATATGTATATAATACTTATAGCACGAGTCAGAGTACAATATGGGAAAATATTTTACGAGCACGCAAAATATTTTCACGAGCCAAAGGCGAGTGAAAATGTGGCGTGAGAGTAAAATATCATTCCCATATTGTACTCTGACTAGTGTGATAAGTGATTTATTGCTTCTTTGAAATTTTTCTCAACCGGTTACAATACAATTTTCATTGATTTTACTCGCTACGCGCGCGCTACAAGGAGCGTACAATATAAACCGTACAATATGGGAGAATACAGAACGCTCGCGTGATGCGGAAATATTCAAGTAAAAATATCAAAGCTGCAATAAATATATATATACATGTATATAAAATTCATACAAGTGGATCAACAAGCTTACCTGGTATAATAGTTCTACATATGACATTATTTGTATTGACTGGCTTTCCTGCAAATAAATAGGTAAAAAATATTTATCGTGCCCCTTTCTCGAACTCAAAAATATTGAAAAAATTATTGATAGCTGTAATAATACTCAAACCTGTTTGAATATCGGTGATTACATTTGCCAGGCAGGTAGCCAGCTGTGGTCTAGTATTGATGCTCCTGATCTGTCCGTTGATATCGTAGCATGTCAACTGAATGGAGCGCTCTTGCAAATCTTCTTGCAGAGTCAGTAGTGTCCCACACATTAGAGAACAGCTCTCCCCTGCATAAGATGCATTGCAAATAATAAACTTTGTGATAATGCAGTCCTAGTAACACTGAGGCTATTACAGAATGTTTTTTTTAGTGCCTCCCTTTTTTTTAACAATCGACTTATTAAAAAGTGTTGGGCACTAATTACTTTGGTTTGCTTCATTTGATAGCATAATTTATTGCATGATATTCCTTTAATATCATCTCCTGGCATTAACATTACTGTGTAGAATTGAATTACAAAAATTATTTCAGTTAGCTGATTAATTTGGAAAATGCAAAAAAGTGTGTAGAAGCTATAAAAATGATGCAAATATTTGTAAAAAAAAAAAAAGCATTGAAAATTATGTAGCCAGCTGTTTAAATCTGTCTTTCTCACTGGCAAAGTATACTTGCTATATAAGAGTTAGCTACACAGGTTAAAAATATGATTTATTGGTTTGTAAGTAGACAACCAAGTGAAGCAATGACTAGACATGACTGAGTATTTCACATCTAAGTGATTTAAATTCATGATTTTATATCATAGTCACATCCAATGATTTCATTCTGTGACTCACACACTTTTATACCATTATTGTACATTTCAATTTCTAGGATGATATGGGTAATGATTGGTAATTACCATCATACTATAATACTGTATCTATCAACTTCGTCTATCCCTATTATCGTCCTAGTCACATACGGCAAAAGTACGAAATTTCAGTTAACTTACAGCTACCATTTGAAGGTACTGAGGAGAATGGTTTAAACAAAACAAGAACATTGAATACATTTGGTAAAGGGTAATCATGTACAGAGATTTCAATGATAAATACATAGTGTACTTTTACAATGTGAGGAAGTTCTTCTGGAATCCGAGTCCGTTGGTCAGTATTGTATTAAATAGCTAGCATATAATGTATGACTCGAGTCGATAATTTTAGCACATACATCATACAAAGAACAATGCAAAACTAAGTACAGTAATGCAAGGATGTCTAGTATAAAATTGCTTACTTGGTTCACACGACCTTTTAGTGGTTTAGCTAACAAGTTATGTTGCGCAGTGCAAACTTGGACAAATAACTGAGCACTTATCGCTAATATTATAGTAATGAATAATAATGGGCATTATTGCAAGCTAGCTATAACTTCCTAACATTTGAGTAACTAGCTAAACGTACTGAGAGACAGTAATATGCCAAAAACTATGCAAACAATTTTCACTCTGACATACGTGTATATTTTGTAGAATATGATTCTATGGGGGATTTTTCAGCTATATAGTGTTAACATACTAACCTACTCCAGTTCGATGGACAACTAGTACCACAACCTGAGGTGAAGTTTGCCTGTTCAGATTTGGAATGACGTGTTGGCTGAAAAAAGAGTCACTTCTGTATGCTCCTCCAGGCTTCTCTCCATCTGTAACATAGATGAGAGTACCCCTGGCTGATGATGATAGTCTTGTGTGAAGCTCCACCCAGAAATTCTGAGAATTATTACATGGGCAAGTTCCTTCATATATGAAATCATCTGATCAGAAAAATTATAAAACAAAAAATCAAAAACAGAGTACATCATAATATGGCTTCATTGAGTAAAATAATATTTATACGTACATGATATTGCTAACTGGCTAGTCAAATAATTTTGCTTGCTGAAAATTATAAAATTAATTGAGTCTAATTCTATGTAAGTGACATGAGAATATCATGTCATTGTTTTTTGGAAGCTTAAAAAGTATAATTCTGAATATTTGCTCAGTTTATTCTCTATTAAAACTTAACTTCCCAGAAACTAATCTTTGTATTGTTATCATCATTTATAATTGTAACTACTTTACAAACTGGTACTAGACTATGAAGTGAAGAAGTACTTTACCTACCAGTCACATTATTGGCTTGTTATATTATTCCAGAGCTATATTGTTTGATAGACAATCATTCGCATACATTTCTGTACATGTTATTTTAACCAATATTGGAACATGAACAAAACAACAAAAAATATTAATAAATACAGCAACAAAAAATATTTTTCCATACAGTATTTCATTTCACTACTTCCTATACATTTAAATAGTATATCAAAGTTATATACCAAGTGATGTATTAGAACACCAGGAAGCATTGACAGAAGACCCAGAGATGGCTCTTCCTATTCTGGACAATGGAGAGTTACTTGAGGACAGGAAGGATGTTCCCTTTTTCTCAACTTCAGTCAATACTTCCTCAACCTCAGCATCTACCTGACCTGGGGCACTAACTCGACTATTTTCCTCTAGTCCAATCAAAGTTTTGTTTATGCCAGCCGTAGGAAATGTCTCCACTAGCGATTGATAGTTGCTATAACATAACAATGGCCATTAAAAACGAGAACTGTTACAGAACTTATTTCACTAACACTTAATTTCTAACCCCTTTCGTCTTCGGAGAAAATCAGTATAAGTAATGTCAGTTCTTTTTGGACACACAAACACATGATTTGGACAATAGAATTGTTGGAATGGCCATATTAACATGAATTGTGGTCAAATCATGTGCATACAAATTAAGTTTAATTCAGTATTATTATTGCAATTTTGATAGTCTATTATTAGAGAAAGGGAGGAAGTAAAAGAAGAACATAAAAGGAGCCTATAAAGTGTAGATGACTAGAAGGGGAAGAGATAGACAAAAGAGAAGAACAAGATATTGAAGAAGTGAAGGAATTAAGCTAGGGTGAGAATGAAGAATGATAAGCTTGCATAATCTGCTACGGTATTTGAACCCCAACTTTTTGCTTTCTAGCACATTAAATCCACTACGATTTTCGATCAGATTATTCATCGACCTTATTACAAGACTGCTGAAGTTATGTTAGTCACATTATAGACAATTTTTAATCGCTCTAACTTTTCCAAGATAGATCCACTATTGATAGACAGAGTGACCTTATTAATGACAGACAAGATAATTACTGTAACACTGCGCATGTCTACTGACAATGACTAGTATAGGTTACAGTAGCTCACACAGTAATAAAGTCACAGAAAGTGAGCTAAATATGTTATCAGTAGCACAATTGATTAAGATACGACCGAAAAAGAAACTGAAAAACTAACCAATTCATAACTGCATTCTGAAGATTAAAAAGGCTGGTCTATAAAAAGTGTGTAGCATTGCATAGCAGCTACTCTAGCCACCCGTAATGCATACATTTGTCATGAAATTTTACTTGGCATGCTATTTGTAAACTTGTTTTGGAAAAGAATATTTTAGAGGATTATAAAAGTCAGAGGTATGTCAAGTAAGAGGTTAAGAAATGGTAATTGTACAGTTGAAGTTGAGTGTTCATGATAGAATTAGATATTTCCTGAAAACAATTTTTGGTGTCATAGCATAAATCACACATAAGTAAAATGGTCAATATAATTGATCCTCATATGTATACATACTACATACATGTATATATATATAATATAGACACACAGTAGAATCTTAATATAGCTCATAGCAGACATAATACTCAATACCAGACAGTTGTCTTTGTTACCAATCAAAAGTCCAATAAAATGTTTTGCATCACCCAAATAGTGGTCACTGCTGAGTTTCGGACAGTAGACAGAAGGTAAGCTAAAGAGACTCAGAATAGTCTTCTGGGAATCTGTGAACACCAACGCAAACTACCTCTATTTAGTGAACTTTGTGCTTGCCACCACCAATAGAAGATGTATTATTTATCACCTCTTAAAGCAAACAATCTCTTATTTGTGAACTGAAATTCCTGGTCCCAAATTGTTCTCAGTTCAGAGGTTCTTCTGAATCCTGTCAGTCTAGTGAAATAACTCATACATTTTTATGTGCACTGTTTTTAAAAAAAATCAAGGCTAACATCCTTGCTTCTGTGAATATAATTACGAGTATTCCACCATGATTTGTGCAATTGAATATATTGAATAATTTACTAAAATATAACGCACCTAGGAGGGATGTTTCCATGAGGTTGACCGACTACTGCGTTTCTGAATGTATTCCAAGCTTGGGTACATATTGCTCCGCTAGTGGTGTTGGTACACTCATTTATGAAAGATTGCATAATGGTCCTGGGAGTTGCCCTGCACAATTCTTCACTTTGAACTAGATTATCGAAATGGATAAGATAAATATAGACCATCAATTGACACAGGTAGCGGGCAGTTCCTCGAGCTAACGTAGCAATAGTCATCCTCGGGCCAAAAAATATTTCACCATCCTCGTAGCTACTACCAGCCCATTCTGTAACCAAAGACCTCACAATGTCCGCCGTTGTCAGGACGTGTACGCATGCTCACGCATGGTGTCGGGCTCGCGCGGGGGATATCCTAGCATTGAAGGGAGCCGGGGAAGGGGGTGACGTGGGGGATTACGATAAAGTGATGTCTCAATCTCTTACCCTTGTTGGTTCTCTTATGGAGCTATACACCAGAGGGAGAACGCAGTAGCAAGGAGAACTCGTTTCAAGAATGACTCCAAAGTTGATCTCACATGAGTAGCTAATTAAAATAGCTCTCTTCTTGATTGTGCTTCAGTGAATTAGAAACGCATTTCTTAGAATTGAATTTTTTAATTCCCAAAAAAACTGACCTAGTAACTAGCTATACCCAGAAACTGATGGCACATTGGCATCTTTGAATCTGTATCATGGTATATTTCAACATCTGATAAGACTTCTTTTGAATCACTTACAATGCTATTTGAAAAGGGTTAGCTAGGTTTTTAACCAAAAAAAAATTCTGTTACTTCTGGCTAACTTGGGGCAATACTTTCTCTAGTGTGTTATCACAGTCAACAAGGCGGTAATAGCAATTTTTTGCCTATTAGTTTTATACAGTCTGTATTTCAACTTCAATCTACAGTTCGTCCAGCTTAAAGAGTAGAAAGTACAGATCTCAAAACTTAGACTAGTTGCAATCACAATAAGCTTAGCCATACCTTTTTTGTGTTGTTAGATCCCAATCCACTCGAAACTAAGTCATATAAAACAGCATAAGTATAAGAACTACGCTATCTCCATAGACAATCCATACATTAAGCGCCATTTTTTTTGACGTCACATTTTCGTCCGTCCTACGTCACAACTCGTAGTTAAACTTGAGCCGCGCCCTCACACGGCAGCTCCTATTCGGGAACTTCCCTTATTTAAGGGTGCCCTGCCACCGGAAACCGAGGCGCGTAACCGCAAATTGACTGTTTTTGCTATGTCTTTATATTTCTTTTTCTGTGTACTGTGGGCTTACTTTGTTGTTACAGGTGGAATGAGCACCAATAGAGGACTCCAGCAAGCCAAATTTGAAGAATGAAGACCCGCCTGGGACCGAGATACAGCTCTGCACACTGGCTACTATTCAGAGTTATTTCGAAGCGGCCGAAAGAGCTACTGCGCTCATTTTTTTTCCAGAGGTAGCCTGAGGGCTTCTTCGCAACATTACAGAGCCATATTTCTAATATCTATATTCTTTTTTTTTGTAAACAGTAAAATTTCATGCCGTTTTACTCGTGCGTTATTCTAAAAAAAACTCTCTGTAACTTTATTCTAAGGGGGGTATTTTGCTTGTGCCAAAATTTGGATTCAATTCAGTGATCCAGTTCCACGAAATATCAATTTTTATTTTCAAGTTGACAACTGATTCGCAATTTCACCCCGCCCCCCATAACGTTGAGCTCCGCGAACGCGCAATTTATTTGGTAAGAGATAATCAATTAACTTGTGACAGCTCTAAAAAGAGCCCATTTGTAAACAATAATAAGAAATACAAATGAGCCGTGAGATGGCCGTTGTAACTTTGGAAATAGTTAGTCCCTCGAGCAAAAGTGATGGCGTATTCCCGATGTTGCTTGGAGTTGGTTGCTCATTAGTGGGAGCGGGTAGTTCAGCACAAGATTTAGACTTGTAGGCGATAGGGCTGAAGAGTATAGCGGTAGCAATCCCGATGGAAAGAACTGAAGTGATGATGATGGAGTCTATACGCAACGGAGTCTCAATACAAGGTTGGTGGAATTGTCGGAGCTGGTACCAGTCAGGGTGGAGTTGGTCATGGTTGAGACAGAGTTTTAAGCTGCTCCAATGGCTTCACAAGTACAGCTTCATTCCCCTGCAAGTATAATAGAAGGATGTTATTCGAAATGACTGTCTCAGACTAGTACACTACATACAAGTTATAGCTCAGAGACCGTTTGTGTCCACCTGCTTCGCGGTTTTTGGCGCCACAGTTAATTGATTGTTTGCGTGGCTCGGTTACGGGCCATCTCCCGCGTTTTACCAGCGTGTCCAACTTCCCCTGGTTTAGTTCACAAATGCGCAAGCGCAACACTCTGACATCACAAATACGTCGTCATTGAGATAAGAGCTTCCGCAAACGTCACAACTTACACCGAAAATACTAACACTCTCACAAAAGCATTTTTATTTCCCTTAATTTTCAAGATAGGGGTTTCAAATTCATATGGATTAAAATACAACTATTTAGGTATTTTATATTAAATTCCCAAGACACTTACTTCAAAATTGCAAAATTACCAGCTTAAAGCATTTGGGGAGTTTAGTTTTTTATAAAAAATGAAATTAAAAATAAGTAAAATAGTATTAAAATATAAAAATTTGGTACAAATCAAATTAATGGGCCATAGATTCAGTCTGCAAAATCTTTAGACACTCGAATTCAATTTACTCTTTTTCTGGCTTAAAAACATCAAAAATATCCTCCATTTATAGGGTCACTTCTTCTATCTATTACCACAGTTGTGACCACAAACCACAATTTTTTAAAACATAATCAATTTCAATATATATTAATTTGTGTGTGTGTGAAGTTTCAGCTTCCTGACATCAATCTGACTGCACATGTATACATTTAAAGAACAATTAACAAAAAACAGAACTTTCTACTCTTTAAGCTGGACGAACTGTATTGTTTCAATAGTCTCGCTTATATCCTCAGTATCATCAGGAATTGCATGGAATACTTTATTGCACTTGATTTTAACTAATAATCTGGAGATGATAAGTTAACGATATTCCCTTCAAAATTTTCAGTAACCTTTGATTATTAGCTTTCTCCTGGAAAATGAACATTCTTGTGCATTCGGATACTTCCCATATTTTGCAGCAAATAATATTAAACAAACAGAATCATAATTAACATCATGCTGGATGTCATCTGTTTGGGTGTCTAGAAGAATTCTTAACAATGCAGTCCTGTCCACACAATAGGAAGTGTTGCTGGAAAGAAAACTTAGGCTGTTCAGATCTTTAGCACTTTTAGGCTTAATGGTGTGCCTTTGGTAGATTAACTGCTATTGTGAGTATGTACAGTGGAAATGGCCCACAACTCAATCATGGTGAGACAGTTATGTTATCATGCTAGGGGGGTTAACTACACATTGGAAATGCTCTCTGGAGTACATTAGGTGATTTTTATTGCTATCTTGCTCTTAAATTTCTCTGTTTGAGATAAATGATATTTTTAATCATGGGTACAGCGCATTAAAAAAGCAACAACAACAACAACAACAGTAACAGAACATCTGGCTTCCTTGGTACATATACCGATTTGAAACTTAGTGCAGCAATTTGTACACTTTCGTCTACATACTAAGGACCAGCCCAAAGTGCCTCAGTACCACACTGAAATGTCTTGGTTTTGTGTTGCCTTTTAACGGTATAGTACTGAATAGTATTTTGTTGGACTTCAAGGCTGTGTATACATGGGTGTGCTTGGGGATTAGTCTGGTGTTTACTAAACCGCTACCAGGTGACAACATTCCCTGCACGGCCAATGAAATAGATTTTAGCATATCACATGATCAATTGAGGATTGACAACCGAAAGACTATGAATCAATTTGAACTATTGCGTAGTAGATTATTGCTAAGCAACTGGACCAACTGCATACTATGAATATCATTTTAAACTGCCATACTTGGGTGTGTACTAGTGTGTTACTCCCAGACAGGTGTAATGTGGTATGATAAGGGGCTAGATGATTCTGCTACTATTAGCAGTGCTTAGCTAGATGATTATAATTTATACATACATGCTTACAAAATTTATCCAAACCTTTTACCACTAGGTAACTATAAAAAAAAAACTTTTTATAAAAAAATTCAGTAAATCAACACTGTCTGACAATAACACCTTTGTCTGAACAGATTGTTGCGCAATAATAGCAAAGGATTTTAAAATTCTCTGGTAAATATGTAAACATGGGTTTGCTTTAGGATCTATTGCCCATTTTGATCAGTATGGTCACAAGAGGGTCAGTTTCATCATTGTGAAGACATTCATAAAAAGGTCATTAGTCATAATGTCTACTTGTTGCTCCTGCAATAGACAAGTGTGAGCCAGAGAAACACTTCAAGCCATGAGAAGTGGACATGTGCCATTGATAAGGTATTAATGAATGTAGTTTTGATAATTTTATGAGTAGATAAACACAGTTCATCAATTGCGGGTGTGATTAGCACGAAGCATGATTAGCAGGAAGCATTATTGTAATTCTGTCTAGCCTTGGACTGTGTTAAGAAACTAGTTTAGTGTTTATTACAATAATTAGAAAGATTAGGACTTGCAAGGGTTTAAATATGGACTCTAAAATAAACATATATAATAATAACATTGTCAAACTATTCCCAAATTAAACTTTTATCGTTTTTTTCTCACAATTTGTATAACATATTAATAATGGAAGCTAAACTAAGGGTATCTTGGGGACATAGAAGCTATTTTCAATTTCATAGTCAATCAATAATGTTTTTTCTATCCCTCTAGCTTGAAGCAAATCTAATTTTAGTATATTCAGGCATAGTTGTCTACCCATATATAGTATATTCAGGCATAGTTGTCTACCCATATATATTATTAAGTAAATTAAAAAAAAAGAGTTTAGCTACTTCATTTTAGGTCTAAGCCGTTTAAATGAAAAATTAAGGTTATTATAATGCTATATATAACAATAGCTAATAATTTAATCCAGATATTTTCATTTTTGCTGCAATTGCACTAGGAAAGGCATGTTTTAAAAAAAATTGAATATTGTGATTAGCTAATAATTATTAGTAATTTGATTGTTATTAAAACCTTGAGATTTATAGTAATCGCCTCACTTATAGCTATATGCTCAAAAGTTTCGGATTGCTGAGAAGTTCAAATTTAATGAAAAAACATAATACAATATGCTAACAGACTAGAAACACAATGTATATGGACATAAAAAAATGTAAGTTGTGCAATTTACAGGCATATAGCTATCAAGCGTAAAAAGTGTTGCTATGTGAATTTAGATGCTGACTGGAACAACAAGTGATTGCTGGTATTGGGACAATTAGCTATTTCGAGGCAACCTGCGCAGTCACCTGCTCGTGCCCCTTCACCCGAAGACAAGAACGCTCGGTTTAGCGGATACGGTATCTAATTAAGTGTGGTTACTTTCAATCAATTATTATGTATATCACGGGGCGAGGCTGCAGTGGATCTCCACCCACCGCAGTAGCCGCGTACTTATATGAAGTGAATTGCTAAGGTGGCTAGTCAGTCGTTATCTACTGGAGCAGTCATGCCCTCTAAAGTGTCTTTACTTTTTTACTCCGGCTTGTTCGCCCTTCTTGGCTTGGTTAGCACCCTAGCCGATGTGCAGAGCCAATGCAAGGAGAAGACCCCTCCCTCTTTCAACGAAACTTTTGTCAGCAATTGTATAAGTCTTGGACCATCAAAGCAGGTCTGCAATGAAGCTTATAGTCTTTTCTTGGGCGCGTTTGTGAACAGGAGTGAATCTGAAGTTGAAAGCCGGTAAGTTAGCCATAGCTTGCTTTGAATTAGCTAGGTAGCTATGTGCGTACAGTGTAGCTGCTTATCAAAAAGTATAGTACTTATCAAACAGGTCCGATAGTGTTTAGCCTTTGCAAGCCACTAGTATAGGCTGATAGTTGGAGAAAGTTGGAGGTTGTAGGGAGGGATAGTAAAAATAATAGTAGAGAGAAGTAAGAAGGGTGAAATAGGAAAGGATTGGTGAAGCTATTCAATGTCTTGAGCATGTTTGATGCAGTATATCTCTGTACTTAAGTATATTCTACCACTTGCAAAGTGGGAAAGATGTATTTAAGTTTACAGCTATTACACATAGTACGAATACGATATTTACTAGAAGCTACGGATATGCAAACAAGCATCTGACAACATGTTTCAGATATTTTGCTGTAATGTTCACAGCTATTCTTTCATTGAAGCTTCATTGTATATAGCACATTGCATTGATTGCTTTTTCGATATTAGCTATTGGACACCATTAAGAATTTTTTAGGGGATCGGAAGAAGTCATTTGTAGATTGACTAAGACAAAAAAATAACATTAACTAGACATACAGAGAAGACTTGTTGAAATAGTTACTCACTTGTACGTATGTTTCAACTTCTTCAGTATTACATAATTTGCACATGTTGTATACACTTGATGAAAATACCAACAAATTGGAAGTTCATGGGAAACAATTGTACGTGTGTGTATATGTGTGCGTGTATGTAACAAATGTCAGCTTATACAGCTATGTGGTATTGGAGAATGCCAATGAATAGCAATGTTATTGTTCCCGGTTTTATAACCACCAAACAGTGAACCATCCACAGGCCATTGTTAGGGACAGGATCACTTGATCTGAAGTAACATGTACACTATTGACCATAAAAATACACTGTCAAGTTCAATAAGTTAAGGGACACTTCCGTTGGTTTGAAGTAGGTAAAAGATTGACTACAGGCAAGTCAATTTAGGTGTGGGCATATATGGTAGAGAATGTTTAAAAGATAACATTGGTTTGGAATAATAATGTTTTTGCAATAAAATTTTGCTTCTTACTTTTTGCCTTCAACATTTCACTCTCACCCATACTTCTATATAATATATTTCACTCTGGAGTCAATAATGTATGATTAACTATTGCTGCTATACATATAATATTGCTTCGGATTGATCAGATTATATGCCAAAATTTGATGCTTATTGACATCTTACAGTTAATAAGTTTATTGCCTAACAAGAACCTACTGTTATAAAAAAATTGTGTTACTGTTTGAAGTAATATTATATGAATTTGGTTTCAACATTATAATTAATTAAGGTAGGTGGGGCTTTCCCAACTGAGGATGCTAATGGTCCTAATTAGATAATTATTATGGGCACCAGGTTTCCTGAGATGAGTAGGCACTCTGAGTCTAGACTTCATGGGTACTGTCCCTTTAAACCAATGATATGGTCAGATTTGTATCAGGGTTGGTAACCACTAGATTGGCTGATTTGATAATATAATTTTAAGCAGACATGCATTGTTTTGATAAAGGCGCAAAAAGAGGACCAAGGCATGATACCAGTTTTATTAGCTTGTGAATTTCACAGTGTTATTCTACAATTTATTTCTCAGCCTTCTTGAGAGAGAATACATCTAATGAGTATTATTCTATTACAATATTGTTACAGTTTTTGAAAGCATTTAGCAGGAATTTTTGCATGCAGTTTGTCATCCCAGTCTACAATAGTAGCTACGTGGCATGGGTATGAAGTGGAGACCACACATTGTTTTGCTCTTTTTTTGCACTTAAACACACAAGTATGTATGTATGTATGTATATATGTATGTATGTATGTATATATGTATGTATGTATGTATGTGTGTGTATGTATGTATGTATGTATGCATGCATGCATGCATACATGTGTGTGTGTGTGTATATATGCATGTATGTATATATGTATATGCATGTGTGTATGTATATAATTCAGCGAGCGAGCGAAGCGAGCGAAGCTGACTCTCAGTCGTGTTCAATTGAGATTTCAGATATATATATTATATATATAGGTATGTATGCGTACGTCAAAATTTTCGCCCGCGCTTCTAATTACGTAAGTTAGGTAAAGCGTTCACAGTTCCAGTATTTTTCAATTAACGAGCACGGAGAATCCTGCTGCACTGCCTTGTGCAACTTTGTTTCAACCAAAACGTTTATAGCTACTCTTTTCTTGAAACAATTGTGAAGTCTTTGTCAAGCTGGCTTCTTTTCCACTGCTTTCGAAGTTTATTTAGGTAATTCTGTTATTGTTAACTCTTCATGCCTAATCATTGCTATTAGCTGCTAAACCAGAGAAGAGGGCTACAATGCATGGGTCCACTTCCGTAGTCTGGGATCAGAGACTTTAGATTCTCTCATGCTAACTGAGAATGGAAAGGGTTACACTGTGCACTACAGTTAGATGTAATTTCTGTCCTATTTTTCTGTAAAAAGAGTCTGCTCGCTCGCCATGCATTTGCACTATTCGAGCACACCACTAGTATGTATGTATGTATATATGTGTGTATGTATGTACGTACGTATATATGTATTTATGTATGCATTCGTGTCTGTCTGTCTGTCTGTCTGGTCTATATCCATCCTTCGGTATGTCTGTCTGACTTACTGTCTGTCTGACTTACTGTCTGTCTGTCTGTCTGTCCATACTCTGTCTGTTTGTCCGTCTGTCTGTCGGTCTGTCTGTCTGTCTGTCTGACTGTCTGTCTGTCTGTCTGTCCATCCTCTGTCTGTTTGTCCATCTGTCTGTCTGTCTGTCTGTCTGTCCATCCCTCTGTCTGTCTGTCTGTTTCTCTGTCTCTTCGTCTGTCTGTCATATATATGTTTATATTGTATTATATCTGTCAGTGTTGAATATGGTAAGTCTATAATTAGTTATGTGGGTGAAAAAAAAAAAGAAGCAATTATTGTGTCTACCAGTCTTTGATATCCCCAATGTGCCCATAGGAATTACAACAGTTACTTTGACATTCTTCCAATTGTGGCAATGGAGAACCAGTCCTTGTTCTGGTCCAAGACCTTCACTTTGGTCCAAATACTGAGTATAATGAATGATATGAGAGTAAACATTATATCCTCTGAATCCACAGTTTCTGGCAGAATTTTGAATAATTTTATGAAGCCGAACTTGTGTTGGTGCTCTTCACCTGGAAATAGTAAGAGTAGTTTATTTTTAGAATAGCATGTTACTTTATTTAGAAGGATTAATGCATAATAATACAACATAAGATAGGTATGTACAATGTGACAAGTTGTTGATGTGCACTTTAATTTTAGTAAGTCTGTCATATTACTTTCCATTATGATGCAATGAGGTATCTCATGAGGTATCTCATGATGTATAAAAAATTTGTTATAAGACAAAATGTATTCTCTGATCAGTTTAAAATTCGAAAAATATTATGTACTTAAAAATCATAATAGCTTGAATGGACGATGTTATTGCTCACACTTGGATCGTAGCTACCTATGTTTGATTTTACCACCAGTTCTCACACTTATGACAAACTACATACTACATATTGTCCTAGAAATAGCTAATACGAGATGGTACACTGCCTGAAAAGTGTCCATTGACAACCAAAACAATAATATCGTAATTAGTGTATAATGTGTTGATAACTAGTTTGTTAACCTCTACAGCCTTGTACATTTTTTATTAACTCTAATTACCAAGACAGTTTAAGGATTTTGTTATGGTTGTCAATGGACACTTTTCACCCTGTGGTAAAAGTTGATAAATTCTTGATAATTGTTGTAACGTGATAAAGACCATGGAAGCGGAAACATCTAGTGACAAGTTTGTGGGTCAAAGTCTGTTCATAAAAGCTGTTATGTTATGCCAATTCACAGTCACACACCCTATGGCCTCCATATGGTTTGCCTATTGCTTACAAAAATCAATATCACATATTATAGTATGTATAATTATGTTTTATATATGAATATAAACTTGAAATAAAGAGAACTAGTTTAGATATAATCGATTACTTCAATCAGTTGTGCATGTTCTATTTGAATTGATAAGGTTGTCAATTTAAAACATCAATATAATATGTCAATATATCATATTTTCTATTAATTTAGGTGGTTTGGTGTTGGACAGAAAATGTTCAAAAGCTGCCACATCAAGGTTTTGGGCACAATTTTCAACAAGGTTCTCTCAGGCTGCCAGTGGTACCATCTTCTTTCTTGCAGATGGAAACCAAAGGCCTGCTTACAACCAGTCTTCTTTCTTCGGTTGCTATGAACTGATAAATTTGAATACCTCTGTGGTGAAGAGACTGGTGGCTCTTAATGTGCATACAGAGAATGGTATGCCAAATTTCTTGATACTAACAGTGTATTACATAAGGTTCTATCTAGAAAATTTGGTTGTTTGGGGATGGGGGGGGGGGGGGGGTGGTGGCTCTAGGCAGGTCCATATTGCCTTCTATTATATACATACCAGTGTAATGAGGAGGAAAATTTTAAGCTAAGCGCTGATGTTCTTTAAGCTATAGCTAAGTTTGGTAAATTGGGGTTTGGCTTCACCAGCATACTGTACACAGCATTATGTAAATATTGGAGGGAGGGGGGGGGGGGGACGCTGACAAGTTTGAGGGAATGTTTTCCCCTTTCCCCCAACCTTTAACATTGAGAATTGTAATGAAACCATACATGTTCTAAACCTTGTTCATGAAAGCTTAGGCTCGCTCACTTGCATATTGTGCTGAAGTACACGACAGATTTCAATTTCAGATAAGGTCATAAGTCATTATTATGTTCTCTATTTAGGTGAAGCGTGCGGCACAGAGTCCTTCCTTGTTTTGAAAAACAATGCAACCAGTTTACCCCTTGAGTACACCTGCTATGATATCTATGGCAATGCTGGTGACAAATCACAAACTGAAACTATAGCCCAATGCTTGAAGAAAGTCATTAGTGATGTCCAGGCCGGTGAGTTCTATGGTATAGCAAGCAGAAAATGCCATTTTTAATATTCTTGATTGCTTTATTCAGTTCTAAGTTTCAGCCGAAAATAGCTGAATCAGTTATAAGATTCATAAAGGTCCATTATTACTACGCAAATTTTGTAGCTATCTACTAAATAATCTTAACTTTCATAGTATAGTAGTTAATATGTTTCAAAGTTTAAACATATCAACTATTATTATTAATATTATGAAAATAAATTATTTAGTAGCTAGCTACAGTTGTACGTTGTTTGAATATTTCAGGTTCCTATTCGAGATAAACCACTGCATGTAAGAGTGACATCTCCCAGCTATTTACAAACATGAAACCGTATAACTCTTCTTCTTCTTTGCTGTTTTTTTATGATAATGTTTTAAGGAAAAATACTACAGAATGCATCTAAGTATAATATATATATATATATATATATATACGACGCTATCTATGTGCCTAAGCAAACTATATATATATACGTCGTATAATATATATAGTAGTTTGCTTAGGCACATAGATAGCGTTTCTTAAATTAAAAAATAATTTAAAAAATTGGGTCCCTTTAAAATGTTTAGTGACTATGAGCTTCTTATACTTGCCTTGACTAATGTTTAAAGTTTTAATGAGTTTACTAACAACATGTTTACTGTGAGGTAGTCACAGTTTTAATAAAACTAGGTGTATCTATTGCTTATGATATTGCTGAAAACAATGTGGCTTATACAATGTAATTGTAACTGAAATTCATGTTGTTACCTAACAGTTAATTTCGTAATATAGTCTGTACTGAGCTAAAGTAACTGAGTAAAATAACATTGCATAACAATTTTTTCTGGTCTCACCTGTGTAACAAGTCTCCATGGAGGATAGAAGATAAATCCTAACCAACACATGGAGTATACGTTGAACCTCCTAACTGGTAGTTTGCAAATGTAATTATCATTTTGTGATTATACCAAGTTTCATGTGTTGGCATTATACAAAACTTTAGCAAACCATGTGGTGTGAAATAGTGTGGATTTAGTAAGAAGTTTGGTGTTATAGTTATAATTTTTCATCCAATTTAGTTGTTCAAGTAAGAGTTGTTCCAATTTAGATATAATTTTTACTAAAATGTAATTTCTGATTAATATTTATTTTAGTTATGTTTTGATTGAAATAGTTTTATCCGAATTGTTGCTGTAGCAGCTATTTTTATTGAAAAACAGATATAGTCAAAAATAAATTTCAAAAGATATGGATAACCATATAACAGCCACTTCATTCTTTAATCCGGTTATTTCGTTAAGTTGATTTTAGTTTTATAGGGAAGTGATTGTTATAGTGACTAATTGGGTGAACATTTTGGTTTAATTATAGTTAACAAACTTAAATTGCAGGAAGCTTTAGATAGTAGGATTTATGAAGAAAACAGATCATTTTTAGTTTTAGTAAGTTACAAAAGCTTACTTTAAAATTTAGCACATCTAATGGTTAAATATATTTTTATAAACTTTACAGTAGCTGTATGGATACATGTAGTTCAGGGAGGTGGGCATTATCTTTTGTAAACTATTTGTATTACTAATTAAAATTACTTAATTTCAGGCACAGAATCTGGCACGACTCAGATTAACTGTAGCGGTAAGTAAAGAAATTTTTTCCTTCTGCATAATGTCAAATGGAATGTTAGCAAAGAATGAATCCTTTGTACTTAGCATTGAATATTTTTTGGCCACAATAATAATCGTCTAGGCTGTACATAGTTTGATTAGCTATGTATGTATGTATTTTTTATAGCTGTCAAGCTCTTGGAAGTCTCTATATTCATGATTGTTCTTTCAGTCATACTATCATTTCTGTAAAAACATGTCATTTTATAGTGTTTTTAGGCTGCAGTAACCAGCTATAATTTTTTTCTTTTTAATGAACATTATTCAATACTTTATAATTCACATTGTGTAGCTAGTGTGTGTGTGTATGTTAAGATATAACAAATAATTATTTTCATTTATTGACATTAAAGTTTTGTCAAAAAAACTTTACAGAGTAGTAAGCTATAACTTAATGGCGGTTCAGTAGGATTTATTTCAGGGCGGGGCGCTCTACTACTGTATTTGTGTCATAGAGGTAGTATAGGTAGCTATAAGGAACTAGAAGAGTTAAAAGAGATGGATTGATAGCTACGTCACATGTATGAGAAACTACAAAATAATTGTAGAGCACAGTAGCTACAAGAATGTTTGAAAATGTAGTTAATATATTAGATAATTTAGTAGAATTTAAAGCATAACAATGACACATAAAACTGCAGGAAATACTAAGAGGCATTATGTTAGACCACAAATGAAGTGACAAAGCCAATTAAAATGACAGTCCCTATAGCTAAATATCTATTGCAGTTTTCTACTGGCTATTCATTTTAAAAGACTCTATGACTCTGTTTAAGTATGATAGCACAGAAGACTTTAAAGAAATTGTCAAATGACTATAATATATTTTATCAAAAGACTTTATGACATAGCTACACTCATGTAGCTAATTGGACTCCAGAAGCCATGTTAAGTTGCAGGCTTATGAACATTTTGCTACAATGACATGGCTTATTGTATAGATAAACAGAAGGAAGTTAGTTAAAAACTACCAGCCTGTCATAAATTCTGCTTGACAAGTGAGTCTATAGGTTCTTGAGACTCCCTCTTGAACTGCAGGAAAGGACTTTTAACCTATTCTCTACTTACATAAAGCTATGCTAGAATGTGATGACTTAGCTAGCTAATGGTCGATGACAACAACAGAGGAAGAACCAGCAGAAGACATAGAGAAAGAGCAAGAAGCTATTACCGAACCAGAGAATGTACCAGACAGAAGGCCGTCAGGAGACTTTGACCAACTCATCCCCAACCCAAAGAACATTAGGTAATGAGAAGCAGCTGTCCCTACCAAATTGGTGAATGTAGTTGAGCATTCTAACCCTGTTCTTAATCTATTCTCCAGGCTGCTGACCGTGGAAGAACAGGAGGTCCTACTACTTGGATTTAAGTTCGCCCCTATTCCCTGGAAAGTGCCAGATCCACTCGATTATTATGAGAAGTATCACAGGCAGTGCACAGCACAATACAATGCATTGATCAACAAACCATCTGCCACTCCACTGCCAAGTCTGATCGAGGAACACATATCTGCAATAGCTGGTCGCCTAGGAGAACTAGCCATGATCAAAACTAAGACCCAAAGAAGTCAAACACGAGAAGTGGAACAACCTATCCCAATTCCACCAGCGGGCTCTCACCAATCTCCGCAAAAATAAATCGAACACCATCAAACAGGCAGACAAGAGCACCTGTATCATCATCCAAGATACAATACAATATTTGGAAGATGGACTGAAAGAACTAGCTGATGAAAACACCCACCGAGAAATGCTGGAAGACACCTCTAAAGAAACAGCAGAAGTGCGAACCTTCTCATTGAGAAGTACCACAAAGAAGGCATCATCCCAGAATATTTTTACCAGAAATACACCACCAAAACACCCCCCAAAGACTGTACTTCCTACGAAAGGTGCATAAAATGCTTCACCAGCTGAGACCTATTGTCAGTTGCTGCTATGGCCCTACCCAGAAGATCTCGCGGCTGACAAATAACATTCTACATGATTACTTGTACAATGTGTCATCTCTGGTTTCCTCATCCACTCAAGTAATTCATGTGATAGAGGTTCTCAAGATACAAGAATGATAGTGATGATTAGCTGGCTGGTGATGGTGGATCAACTGAAGAAAATTTAAATCAGAAAACAATCAACAGCTGTGTTATAACCTAGTTATGTATGCTTAGCTAACCTATTAAATTTAGACTAGATTGTGATTATAAAAAGTTGATACCAGAAACATAGGGAAACTATTTTCAACTAATATGAAATTATTTCAATTATTTAATAATGTTTGAATTGCATTTTTGAGACTTTTAGTTGTTTCATACTTGTCTGTAATAGTAATTTACACTCCATAGCAACAAATAACAGTAAGGTGTGCTATGCTTTTAAATGAATTCTAAACTGTGCACTGTTAATAATTAGGTGCTTGGAAAACTGTGCTGTTAAAAAGGAGGGCTTTCTGTTTAAACCTTAATAATGTCTCCATAATTTCTCCTCTGTAAAAAAAAATTATGGGGAACAAACTTGGGTCTTGATAATAAGCAATAAATTCGATTATTTGGAATATGCAGGTATAAAAGATACAAGGGATTAGCTAAAGTGGTGTGTTCAGGCAGGCCTTTTGGTATAGCACCCTATTAAGTGTTGTTCAAGCACATCGCTAGTGTGTACTCTGTCCCGTTAACTGGTCGCTAGTGTGTATTCTGTCCCGTTAACTGGTCGCATGAGTGGCGTTTGTGTAAACCCCACGAAAAATACTAGGCGCTCTGCTTCCCTTTATGCGCGGAGGATGGCATTGTGCGTATCGATAGTATAATATAGAGGTTCAAAAGGCCCTACCAAATGAGCTGAGCCACACGGAGAAGTCGATAACATACCAGCTTTTCATAACAAATGTTCAATTAAGTTTCCAAATATAACTAGTCCAGCCAGTTTACTGACTCGCTTTTAGGGAAGGCACTCACTGCCTGTAGTATTACAGCAAGTGTCTGATAAGCTACCCAACTTTAGAACATAGCTGACCCCTTTTTGTATTGTGAAGTAGGCATTCTATATCCAGCACAGTGTTGTTCAAGTGAGTGCACAGGGATACTAGATGCCAGAAGAGAGGATACTACTGATAGTATCCTCTCTTCTGGCTAATAGTATCCTCCCTTCTAGGACTTATGAGTAGTGCAAGCACTGATAAAAGGATTGTTAAATGGTGCAAGAATGTGGTTTAACTGTCTGTTGCGAAAGATAAGATGGATCCATCGCAAGTCTTGCACACTAACAATGTTTTCATAACTATTAACAATCACCACTAATTAGAAGTGAGAAAGAAACCAATAACAAATAGAAAGATTGTTTACATTGGTAGCAGCACCATCTTCATGGTATTTTTTTTTTAAAATCCTTCTGTACTTTTGTGTCCAGTATCCTCCATCACAAGCTGTTCATCATAGTCAGATAATACTAACTTTTTGTATGGCTTAGCTAGCTATAAGATATAGAAACATTTAAATTGTGGTGCAGTTCATTTTTGTAGGTTAACCAGCGTGTAAAAATAATTTGTTCTCATTATTAGATTCCAAGAAAAACTGGTACAAAATTTGGAACGTCTATTCCACTGCAATCCTCCCTCCCCACATTTCTCGTACTTTAAAACACGAGCAATTTTTTTGTCAGTTGGTTTGTATTGGTTCTTAAAAGAGCCCGCCTATATCAAGAGTAAGCAAACATCAATGCAACAATAACAAGAGAGTCAGAAGAGAGGGAAGCTTCTTGGAGATAGGCCAGGGTGAAGGTCTTAGAGATGTGCAGCTTGGGAAGTCTTCGCTCCTCAGAAATCAAGCCTGCTGGATCTATCCGCTTGAGCTCAAATGCACAGAGCCTGGAGAGCTGCTACAGGATGAGAGGCAGTCTGGCGCACCTTGTCGCTTGAGCTGAGACGAGGACTACTATACGGAGTGTTGCTGTAAACGGCTATGAGACAACCGCAAGAAGTATACTTTTGCTGCAACTGCACGTTTGTTTCTGCTGCTTATTATCTAATGGTGGGGTATTGAGCACCCCGTTGTGGTTAAGGAAAGATTTCGTTCAGGGTAGAGATTTTCGTCCCAGCCTTTTCTGTTGTGGAATAACTTGGAAAAGACAAGCAGTTGAAGACTATTGCTTCCTTCGTTTTTGCCAAACTTCTTGTTGAATATGATGGGGACAATCTTTAGTATGCCAGCTTACTATTGCTATTTGATAACCTACACCAACTTCAAGAGTTACAAAAGTGAATACCTACACGGTTAATCTTGCACTCACACTAAGACGTAGAGTTTCAGTTCATACGGGTCTGCACGTAAACCTAAACTGCGTGGCTAAACTTTTAATGATCAAAATAGCAAAAGCTTGGGTATCAATGCTTTCAGAACAGATTTATTACGTCCATGTCCGGGGACCCCCAATAATAGGAGGTAAAAAGTAGGCTATTCAGACTACTTGGACAGTTTGTGCATACCCAGAAGTGAAGCCAATATTTTATTGACAGAACGTATATGCTAGCTATTATTTTTAAAGATGCTGTGTAACTAACAATAGCTAGGCAGTAATTGCTTCGATTTTCCAAAAGAGATTTCACAATTTAGTAGAGTCGAGGGCTGACCCACACCTTTGACCTAGAGCACCGCCACTGCAGTGAAATTTGAACCTTAAGTGTGGACCACTTAGCAATGCTCACTCCCTTAAATCGGACATTAAATTAGTCCCCACTGAGGGTACTGCTGCTATTTCTATTGAGCAGACTTTATCCTTACTTATTTAAATTGACCCCTGGAAATCTGGCAAATTTAGTACTGCACCGTTAATATATCATTTCACTAAAATATGTGGTTAAATTATAAGATTCTATCACCCTAGATACTCTGTATCTGTAAGAATTGATGAAGGTATTGTAATTTTCAGATAATCTTAATAAGCTGGAAAGATTGGCAGGAATCATCTCAAGCTGCCCTCCAACAATCACTTCAGAAGTTGTGTGAAACAGTTCTCTGTCTTCATCCTGACCTATGCACAAATAAGGACCACTATCGTTCCTAGTCACTTGTTCTAAAATCAGTGTACTATCACCTCCATGTACTTTTTGGATGAAAAGATTTAAACCAATCCACTTCACTGGCACAGTACTTTCACAAATAATTTTGATGGAACTTCCTTCAGGCACTTCTACTCTAGAAGGCAAAACGTGACCAGGTAATAATTCTGGAACAACCTTCACGTACGAGTAATCATAAAATATCTCGCCGTCGGCAAAGTGTCCAAAGCAGTAACAGAGCCCTTCGTCAGAAGTTTGCAAGTCCTTTAAAGTTATAGTATGCGTTTGCTGGTCGTGATGCTCCATTGGAATAAAATTATTTGGGAATCTCCAAATGACTGGTGTGGAACTGCCACAATGAAATGTTGCTGACTGTCCTACTCCCACTACTATGGTCCCTTCAGGTTCAATAGCCCCGTAGGTTACCTTAATTCGGTCCCATTCCAGTGTGGATTGACTGAACTGGAAGCACAACGTTATCACCGAGAGATGACGGATACAAAACATTTAAAATCGATTGAAAACAGGTGGACAGTACTGGTAAAAAAATTTATTTTACAAATGTGGTTCCATAGGACGCCACAAATTTTGATTTAATTTTGGTTTATTAAGGTACCAATGCTTTTAGTTCGCATGTTTGCCATACATCTATTGGAGAGGCTAGTGAAAAGTTCTTTAAATACTAAGACATTTTTTTATGCCATTTAAGCTACGGATTAGGCCAATTATAATTGTGACTCTGCACATTGATAGTGTAATGAAGCTAGGCAGATGAATCAATTTTAAAATTATCAGAAATTAGCTCGCTAGGATCAATAATTCCTTATCAAGACATTGATGCCTTAGACTTGATACACAAGGTGCACAATGAAATTTTGATTTTCAATTTCCTGTTTTGATGGATTATTGCACCACAAAATTTGTTAAGTGTACTGCACTATGTCTTTTGTACTGGAGAGTGCTAATTGCTTATCAACATGTTTAGTCCTCCTTTTCTTTTTCATTTGCTCTTTTAATTTACTAACCAGCATGTCTTGGATAAAAATGACTTTTAAATGTATTTCCTATTGCAAAACTTAGTGGAGAGGCAGCCATCTAGATGCTATGACCACTTCCCATAGTGGAATCACACTTCCCTCCCAATCTGAAAATGAACTCATGGCTTACATTGATTAAGCAAGAAATGTCATGCTTTTCTCACCTATTTTGCCTCTTTACATAATTAGCTACATCAAATGTCTAGACATAGAATAATATGTTCATTTAGTGATTTCATAAAGTATAACATTAATAATACATATTTTTTTAAAGGCTTGACAAAGTTAATAATTGTTGACTTGAAATATGAGCTAATTTGATCATTTTGTGGCAGTTTGGTAACTCCATTATTTACCCATGGATACTGATCACACCTCCAGTCATCTATCCAAACAATCAGATTAAATATACAACAAATAAATCTAATTACCTTACATACCTTTTAATTTATCATTTCCTTTTGAAGAGTAGAGGAAAACCTCTCCACCTTTGGGTTTGATTGGAGGCATCTTACTGATAATCTTGTCATCATCCTGAGTGTTACTCAGTATTGCAGAAGCTGCTTCAGCACTAAGCACTGTGTAACGTTTTCGACGATCTTGTAAACCAAAACCAACTTGTCCCTTCTCGGGTGAGTACTTTCTAGCCTTGTACTCCAATACTAGTGTACACTATGAGCTCCGAGGATCTTTAGTTGTTGCGTTTAGGATACAAGAAAGTCTAATATGCAGGTAGATATAAATTTTATACCTGTTTAACAACTAATGCCAATAATGGATCTTTAGTTGTTGCGTCTAGGATACAAGAAAGTCTAATATGCAGGTAGATTTAAATTTTATACCTGTTCAACTAATGCCAAGCTGTATATAGAAATAATGGCAACAGTTAGCTAGCGGAGTGCAATATAGGTGTAGTGTCAGTAATAAACTAGTGTAAATCAAGCATATCCTAATTTTATTCAGAATTCTTACCCTTCCACTAATGTTTTTTCCACTCCAGATTTATGCTGGCAATTCTGAGTGACTCCACCTTCACTTTGGGGTTTGCTACTAAAACAGTTTTTCATTATCATTCTTATGTCTGTACTATATTAATGGTTGTGATAATTTAATTGTAATCTTGTGATCAGTGAATGAAATAATTGACAATAAAAAATTAAGCTCAAGGGTGCAGTACTACCCTAGCCTGCCTTAATTAAGTAATTCAGTAGAATACCACAAAACCTGCCCGTAACACGATCCAATTTACTCTCCCTAACTGACTACTGTAAGCGACTGAGCATGATTTGAACACTTACCAATTAACTGTAGCAGACAATTTACCACAAAGAGCTTTCACCTCAAAGGACTACCTGTGTCATAAAGTTTTGGACACCCCAGAGATATAGGGACCCCCAACCCTATATTTACATAGATATAGGGATCCCAGGGTGTGAAACATTAAAGGTTTAGGGACGGGGTGCCCAAGTCTACGCATAGATATAGGGATCCCCCCCCCCCCCCC
>WLWD01001743.1_pt1 | contig 26920 bp, 13 predicted proteins | sample 6712731 | NCBI WGS metagenome assembly WLWD01 (sample SAMN12718690, study PRJNA576275) | sponge metagenome | isolation source: marine sponge | host: Mycale hentscheli | place: New Zealand: South Island, Marlborough, Capsize Point | collected 2014-11-01 | reverse complement strand
GGGGGGGGGGGGTACTTGCTATGAGAAATAGCCTGTGCTCCAGGAGTTCCTAGCTCAAATCATGCTGGCATGGCTCGGTGCCGTTAGTGCACAGGCATCCTGGCTCTGCCAGGTGCGCATGACCAACAAGAGAATTTGCGCTTGTGTATTTGTATGTGCATGCATGTGTGTGTGTGTGTGTACGTGTTGCTGTTTGGCCACAATAGAAATCCTATATGTTTCCTGCATCCGAGACAGTACAGCGCCACTGGGTCTTTATTCATTCAAGATGTTTTTTTGTGCATTCTCAGCAACTGCAAGTGTCGGGACAGTGTCCATTCCTCATATCAGTTGTGAGGTTTTGTAGATTTAAACAAACAATAAACAATGACTCAGCACAACTGAATGAGATGATGGATGCTAGCAGGCACAATACGTGCAATGTATTAGACATACATGTACATGTGTGTTTCAAGTACGTGCTACATGAAGACATTAACTCAACTATAAAGCTAATTGAAGTAGCCAATGTTCATGTGCAATAGCTACTCCAACACACATTCCATTAGCCAATCCAACCCTTATCAATATTGACCACTTCCTGCAAATATTAATTAAACTTTGACATTCTTCTGAGTTGAACAATGCAGACTAATGATTAAGGAAGAGTAAACATTACTAATTGAATATATCTTTAGAGATCTTGTGATTTCCTGTGTGATTTTAATATGCTAGATTATGTAAGGATTTGTAAAAATTTTTTTACTGTTTTTGTAATTTATCTTATAAGAAATGATAGTAAGATCTTACATAGGTAATCTTGCAAGGTCACACTGGGATATGTTCCAAGTTCTCGAGTAATCTTACAAGATACATCTTGTAAGATCTTTGATAGAAAAATCCTACAAGAAATATATGGCGAGATCTTGCATGGGTACACAGGCAAGATCATACTGGAATATGTTCCAGCTTCGTTAGTAATTCTGACAAGATTATTAGATTCCATTCAATGGTAAGATCTTGTGAAAGTCAGTCTAAGCATAATGACTCATATTGTTATGTATATTAGTATGTATATAGGTGGGTGTGGTATTTATACGTATTGTGTGGGCAACCACGTATTTACTGCCTATGCTGCTTTTGTTTTCCTACCGTTTCTTGTTCCACTTCCTTAGCTGTGATAACTAACAATGGAGAGTTGTGACATTATTCTCATGAGAGGCATTAGCTGTACACAAACATATTCTTCACTCACTGTATCTGTAGTAAACGCTACGAGTATAAGCAGACTGCAGAAGAATTTAAAGTATTTCTCAGTCTAACCCAAATAAACATGTTGAATATAATATAATGTGTCTGTTCATCAAAGCTAATTATAAAACCCAATGCTTGAATATTTAAGTCCCAAAACTATAACCCTGACTGAATTGTCGTGCCACACCACTTGTTAGGCTAGCAGGATTTGTTGTTTATTTACACATTTTATTTGGTAATGATTTTTACAACTCCCAAATGATGTTTGTGTTGGTACCTAGACTTGTGGTTTTTCTTGGAAGACCAAACTTGGAATGAAGAAACCTCAATGTTTATTAGTGGATGGATATGTGGTGACGTGGCTATACTTGCAATAGACTGACTCATCATATTTTGTATGATGCAAACTACCTGGAACTAAGTGTGCATGTGACTTGTTCTGCAGAAATGTGAAATTGCATTAGTTACCAGCTGGCTATTTTTTTAGCTATGACCAGACATTAGTTTATGTTTCAGTAACAGTACATTATAGTTTGTAATCTGTTTACTCTAGCCATGACTTCTGAAATCTGCACATGTTTACTGCGACCCACTCACCAAGCATTTCTGACCTAGGAGCAAACTATCACTTAGGAAGATCTACGCTAGTGAAATTTTAGTAAAAACTTTCCTTGTTTGTTCTTTCGATTAAATATGAAGTTTTCCCCAAAATTGAGACACAAGCTTACTAAGGCAGTATGATTTGACAGCAACCTACAGTGCAATAGTGTGTTTTGACAAGAGACAGAATTTTCCAAAGAGTTCAATGTTGATTCAATGAAAAAACAAGATGTACGGTATTGATGCTTGTAGGTACGCCACTATGTTTCCATATAATGTTCCTTATAGTTAGTCTTGTACCATATGTCAATAGCATAACATCTTGTTAGATGTTACACAACTTCATGCTCAAACTTAAATACTGTATGGTATTGTGCTTGTCCAAATTTTCAGGAACTGTGAAGGAGTGCTGATAGTGTACTCTGCTGCATACTCTATTCCATGAGGCAAAACCATATTTGGTTAAGCTGCAAGCAGTCTATGTTCTCATTTTTTCCCCTCAAAAATTGTCGCTATATTATTATGAGCTGAGATAGTATATAATTTAGCCTATATTTAATAATGTTAGAGCCTAGTCTCAGTTACGTACGTGTGTTTGTGCGTGTATTTGAGGTAAATGAGTGTGTGCCACTACTTAGTGTTGAATATATTCATGTGTGGAAGTTTAAGATTCCCTTGTAGGAAGTAAGCCATTTAATGATGTATGTACATGTGTGAGTATGATCGTGTAGGCGAGGGTATTATGTGTGCGGTTAGGAATATCATTATCTTGTGTGGTGGATAAAATCCTCATTACTTCCCACATAACAGAATCTCTTACACAAAACCATAACACTGCAATACAATTCAACATAATTATGACTTCCATACACACCGCCTATCAGCCACTAATAACAGCCATTAATAAATGATTTATAAATTCAAACAGCTGACACATTTATCCTAAAAAAACAAAACAAACAAAAAACAGTAAAAAAAGTAAAGCAAAAAAGGGAGGGTTACTAAAACCATTAGCAGTGGTAGGGCCAAACCATTAATTAAAAGCTGTTATAGTTATGGTTTTTGTGATATTGATGCATATGCAACCCACACTCAAGTGACCACTAAATACTCTTACCATTGATCTAGTAATGAATATGTCGACATAGGCCAGGATTTAAAAAAAAATTATATTACAAACAGTTTCACTTGCTGCCATTTGGCAAGGGGAGAGGGGGGTGTTTGTGGGAGAGGAGGAGGTGGGGGAGGAGGAGGTGGGGGAGGGAGGTCATACTATTGTGAATGCAAATTAATGAGCACAAGTTGTATATTTTAAGCAAATTATAGACCAGAGTACCCATTGAATAGTTTCAATTATGTGAGTGTGCAAAGCACCTTTATAGGTTTATATATTTGTGTGTGTGTGTGTGTGTGTGTGATCACATGGTTATTAGTGTGGTGTGTGGTGGGTGTGCATGTGAATGTGTGTGCAATTCACAGATGACATGTGAGTGACATCACTACAACGTAGTTCTTCCCAGGATATTCTCCATGCCTACACGTGTCAAGCAAATCAAGCATCCTACAGCTCGGCTTGCTTGCCTAGATGAATCACATTATGTTTTAAAACATAATGTTTCTTTTGAACACAAGTTCATGTTCACATGGGGGATATGTCCTGGTTATGTCAGCACCACATTCATGTTTTCATAGTGTGTGTGCAAGCTTGTGTAAGACATTTGAGCTGCAACAAAAAAATGTTACTTTCACTAACTGGTTAAGATAATCTTTTTAACCACAAGTATATGTTTATATGAATGATTTCTGGGAGAATTTTGGCAAGAATTATGGGAGTGTAAGTCGGTGTCATAGCAACAATATCAGCACGCACTTTCAAATATAGTCATAACACTTGACGTACACAATCTGTGAACATTATCACTCTGGGATTGTAGCCCATACAGTTGGTTAACACCTCACCATCTAAGTAACTTGCTAATTGATGCAGTGTACTGTTTACAGTTTTGCTCACTTTGGCAGATGGTGCTAATTGACCGCACCTTAAGGATGACCATATATATATTATCGGTGCATTAGTGAATTAATGCCAGTGCAAATGACGGAATTTTAAAACACATTAGAACTTAAAACTTCAAACCAGTTATTTCTTGCAGTATATGGGCAAAAACTTATATTTAGCCACATTCCCTTTCCCTGTTCCCCAACTCACCGCCACAACAAAAATAATTAAATTCTGTGCAAAACCCCACTTTCCTGTAAGATGAAAGCAACATAGTTCAAAGTGAAAGCAACATTCAGTATAAGCAAGAGTGTTATTGATAGCTAGTTTGTTCTGTGGTCTACTTGTTTACATAAACTCACTCCACAGTTTGGTTCTCCCACTGCTTATAAACTTTTTAGAGCCAGCTCAGCAACGAGCACATAAGCTTGAAGTGAATCAGAAAGTAAAGTATTCTAATCGTGGAAGTTATGTGTACACATCAAAGAATTGTATACTAATTCATAGTAGTATCCATTCAATGTTTATGATGTTGCTTCCAGTTGATATCTAATTTTATTAACAAATAAATTACAAAATCAGGTATGATTGAAAGCATTGACTGTATGTGGAATTCCACATCTTAATTAGTCATGACAATATTCCCGCATCATGTAAAAAAAGTGGCAGCAACGAACAATAGTGTGAGTGACCTTCAAGGAACAAAAGCTAATGAACTGTAATTTTACGCATGTAGACAAGTATATCATATTTTGAGCACATCATTGATCTCATGGGATGTACTATCTACCACAGGTATGTGTCTAGTGTCAATTGATTCTTACTAGCTCACTGAGACTTCCCCTTGCAAGTTTAACTTCAGTGAGTAGCATAATTAGACTTCGGACAATTCAAGTCTATTCATTGCATTGAAATGTACTATAGTACATTTCAATGCATTACTACAATGGATGTATTTGCGAAGGATATTTTAAGGTATCTCGTATACGAGATACCTTAAAATATCCTTCGCAAATACATCCATTGTATAAATAATAATTTTTGTTTGCATAGCATTAATGCAATGGTAAAGTCTTCACTCTAACAGATCACTGAATGTCAGCCATCACTTTTTAGTAATGAAGTGAAATACGTGTAATAATGCTCTCTGTTTTGGATATGCTATAGCCCAAACTCGTTAATACTGAGAATAGATTATACATTAAGAAGCTAATCTATACACATATGCAACACAGCTCATTTTCTTTAACTTTCAGCCTTCCAATCTATAATTATTTTAACCTTTCTACTATCATAGCCAGTGATTGCAAAATTATATAGAGAAAATTATTGCTATGCCTTGTGGTCTGTTTCATAATTGATCAAGTTCACAATAACTGTTTGTGTGCAACCACCTATTTCATTGTGTCAGGCAGTCTCAATGGCAAGCATGTAGGATAATAAAGCAATGTAAGTATTCATTAAAAGTACATGATACTTCTTAATACCTAGCAAAGCTGCAATGGTTTACAAAGAGAACTACACAAGATCACAAACAGTTAATTCCCGCCCACCTAACCATTGTGTTGATGTGCTGCTGCATAACAACAACAACAATAAACTGTAAATTGTACTTGGACATTATTGTGTGGACTGTCTGGAGCCATAAACTTGTTAAGTTACTGGGTTAAATGTTGGAGTAAATAACCTATTGAGGCTTGTTATAAGGCTTCGGCATGAAAGCAATACACCATACAGTATGCAATGATTCTCCTTATATGGCTGAACTCTGCATGTTTATGCTAGAAGAGATTGACACGTAGGCATAATGATCACATAAACAGTTGCAGATGAGACATGTGACAGCATGCTAAGTGAGCTAGATAAGAGATAGTTGAAGAGGCTGCTAGTCTGAAGAAAAAAAAGTGAAATACCCTCTAAGATTTTGTGTATCTAATCCACATAAAATAATAATTTAGTCACGATACACCACACACATACATGTTACCATGATTACAGGATGAAGAGAAGTGCAATGAAGGATTATGATGTATGAATTAACACTGGATTAATTGTACCATATAAAAAATATTTGACCAACATTTAAGTGATAATACTTGTCTGATCTAATGAATGAAATACGATCACCAGAGACTGCTACAATAGGTACTGATTGTGATAATTAGTGGTATAAAAATCTAGTTATGGCATGATTTGAACATACTTGAATTGTTGCACTCTGTTTGTCATGTCTTCGCTGCTGATCTAATACCCACCTCAGCATACATGATGTCAGCTTGTGAGGAATTGGTCAGTGTTGGATTATTAACTGAAGAAACATTATCTCCGTCCTCGTCCTCGTTAATATTGGAAGTGGAAGAGATCTGTTCACCATCTGGTTTATATTGAGGGATGGGTGGGGCATCATCATCTGGTAGAATACACTTAGTTGTAGTCTGCTGTGTAGGTGTGGCCAAAGGTTTGTCTTGTTCTAAGACATGATAAACAGGTCCCTAGAAAATGAAAATCAATTGTGTATAACAGCAGTGTGATATAACAATATGATGATGCCAATTAAGAATGGTATAAACCCTCACCGCACAGTAACTGAGCTTATGATAGAAAACAAATCAACAATACAGTTTCAAACGCTAAATTACTGGCAATACTTACTCCACCAAGCTCCGAATAATTTTCATCTGCAAGTTTGGTTTGTGGTTTCTTGTGATTTGTGTCATTCAAACAAGCATACATTCCATCAATTCCAGTTTCCACTGCCATGTCTGTCTTCTCAAAAGCACAAGCTTGGTTTCCGGAATTGAGTGCCACTTGAGGATTACTACTGCCCTAAGCATTACACCACCATTAGCCAACAAAGCAAATATTACAATACAAATACAGTTGTATTGCAAATGTTATTCTTTAAACCTGATCATGTTTCATGAATTTAGAATTAAATAGACTAATGACAAATATAACATTTCTTTATTTTCTACTATCTGCTTTTGAAACCAGTGTATTAAAGTTTCTTCATTTCTTTCTTACTTGACATCTACTGCTATTGTTAACTTACATTAATTTCTACCGTTAGTCCTCTGTTTACTTGAGATCTTTGAAATGAAACACAATAATCATATTTTGGACTTATTTTAATAGATTCAACAATCACCTTTGAAACTTTTGTAATGTAAAACGTCCACCACAATAGTCTATAATAATATGCAACATTTATAATATTTTCTGTATTATAATGAATTGACTTACTATGGTGATAAAGGCAGCAGATTAGTACGACAGTGAATATTGAAACTGCAATGGCCACAACGAGTGCTACAACACTTGCAGCTATTACTATTACTACACTGCCAGAATCTGTTGTAGTAATTATTGTATAGTCACTAGTGTCTGCTGTAAACAAATTGAAAATTTGCTATTATTATCATAATTACGGGAAATCTCTAACCTGTTGTACTAGAGCATATGAAAATTGGATTGACTTCAAATTGCACGACAGAAGTTCTATTTTCTCCATTGACATCAGCAATTGTGGTCAGATTATATAGTGTTTTCAACTCAATATTCACTGAATCAGAGCTATTATCTATTATGGTATAATTACCACCAGTGGCTCGTGATAATGTATGGATACAGTTGTTATAGGAGCATCCAATCATATATTTACATGTTAAATTATTTTCTTCTGCATTCATTGAAGGGCAAACATTGAGACCTATTGCACCTATATTTATAATAGAATGAATATTGACTTCTTCTCAACTCTATTTATAACTTACAAAGTAAATATGGTTCAGAGTATTCCAGTCCTAGACTGTTGTTAGATTTGATTGTTAAGTTATATACTAATTGTTCTTCTAAGCCAGTAATACTGACAGTGGACAATGGGCTAGCCATTGTCAGTGGCATAAATGTTCCTTCCATAAGATTTCGAAGCATAGCAACATACATTGTTTGTTTATTGCGACACTCCTGCGGTATCTGTATAATATTGGGTAATAACTTAAGCTAATTACAATAGTCAACTTATACTAACCTGTACTGTCAAATTTAATGAGTAGGAGTCACCCACTCTAAATAATGAATATTCAATATCACTTGTAGAAGGTATGTAAGGTAAAGTCTTGTTTACACATGAAGGTGGACTTTGTCCTACTATATTAGTAGCTGTGATACACATGGTAAATGGATCACATGACCTCACTCCTTCCAGTGTGAAGTTATAGGAGTCAGTATCAGTCACATACTCAGTGATGTCTTTCAATTGACTTGGACTCAAGAATGTGAGAGTAATATTGAAATTAACAGATACTGTAGGAATGATTCTATAATCCCATGAGGTCATCAATGAATGACTATTCAAAGATATGCTCACTTCAGTTGGAGGATCTGGGATGCCTGCAATTAGTTTAATATAAAGAAATTATGTTATTCATTCTTCCAGTACTTTGTGAGTCTCAGCATTTAGGCATGACTGCTTGAGAATTTGTTCATCTATTCTTTGTACTTATATAATATTAGATCCCGTTGCTATATTGTTACTAGGTGTACTAACTTGGTAAGTGTGCACTATTTTTTGCCTTTAGCCATTTCAGCGAAAATGCTGATAAACAAAGTTGCTGGTGGAAACTGGGCATGCGTAAACGAGATCTAAAATAGTTAGAGCATGCGCGCTAAGGTACTGGTGAATTTAGTGCACTAAATCCACCAGTACCTAAGCGCTTATGCTCTAACTATTACATATTGAGATTTAAAAAAAAAAATCATTCAAGTAATTATTTTCAACCATGTTTACTATTATGTCAATGGTGAAGAAGGGAAGGTTTGGATAGGGGGCTGTGTCCCTCCATATTTTTTGCTTGGAGGGAACAAGGGGGTTGGGGGTCATAAAATACAGGTTTATTACATTTTGTAAATAGACCACCACCTTTAAGCAATAAATTTCATGATATTGATTGGCTCACGTGAATATAATTTAATTTTCAAAATTAATGAAAGTTAAGCTTCTTAGCACAATACCAATACCAACTACAGCAAACAGTTGTTATTTACTGCTGCTTGGCAATTCAGTTGTATTTAGCTTCTTGGATTACCAAAAGAAGACTTCATGGTCATCATGAAAAGTCAGAAAGTTTTATGAAGCAATGTTGATGCATATTCACAAAGATAAACAGACAACATTAAACTGACAAACATTGCTATGGAACTCATAGAAAGGAATTGAAAGTTTAAATCGGTTTTATCATGGCTTATAACTTTTATTGAGCAGAATTCATTAAAGTTTACTTTTTCATGAAGTATCAAATGGTTTGTTGGGAGTACACTAGTGTGTGGTACATGGTACACCCCCTCATCACCCCACCAACTTTGAAACTACTTCCATCTACCCTGTTTGTGCTACACAACTCATTATTATTGTATTTTTTTAATAATTATATAAGAATTGAAGAGCAAGACAGCAGAAGGTGATCGTGCACATACTATTGTCATGATCTTGCTACAGAGTATGGTCTCCAGTCACAGGTCTTGTCAAGTAGACTTCATATTTGTCTTTTTTATTGTATTTTTTGTTAAAATAAATCTATTTAGAAATGTGTTTTTGAAATTGAGTATGGCAAAAGGTATCAATGTCATATCAACCACTTGCTGTAAAACAACTTTTTTGGACTTGGAAAAAAAGTATTTCTAAGAATTTATAGCCTAAACAAAAATAAAATTGCTTACTTGCAGGGGACACAAACAAAGTGATAGAGATTACCATATAAAAATAACAGTGCACATAAATAAAAAGTAACAGTGCACAAACAGGCACTTACCACATTAATGTCAATACAAAGGTATTTAGTTTCATTTTTACAATTGTTCCAGTGTATGGGATAGTGGTGTGTAATAACATGTGAGCACTTTGAGAGTTCATTCTTTTTTAATGCCAGACTAATTGCTTACTATAAAAAACTATCTTGTTTTATATATTACTTCGATATAATCATGTTAACAAAGCAAAGTATTACTTACCATAAATTGTCACATTTATAGTACCTGGAACTAATTCAAGACCCACAGAAATAAAGCAACTCAATCCTGTCACTGATGTCTCTGTTGTGTTTACTATCATTAATAATGTATTAAGTGTTCCATTCACATAACTTCCAGTAATACCAGGAATACTAGACTCTTCATTAAATAATGGTCTGAAGCTCAGTTTAGTTCCATTCTTCAGAATTATGCCCCATCTATCTATAGTTCCTTCCACACGACATGTGATATTCTTCTGTGTGTTGACGGGAACATAGAGTGGGCCAATTGGGGTAATCTCAACTAAAAAAATAGCAACAATTATTATACAAGTGCTATTATTTTCATGATTAACTGAGCCTATTATAGAAATGGCCATTGCTCAATGTCAAGTGTCAGATGTTTGCAACAGTGATACAATATGGCCATAGACGCTCAGTTTACTGCTCAGTGGGCTTAAAAGTATGTTTAAATGAGAAGAGTAGGCAGAGTTACATGCTTGCCAGATAACTTTGTATGGCAGTAAAACAAGGTGTTCAGATATTCCATTTTAAACATGTACTTTAATATTATACAGTTTTCAGCTTTCACACAATCCCTAGCTACTGAAGCTTATTCTCAGTCAAGCACAATGAGAACCACGTACCTTGACTTAATGACTGGGCCAAATAGAGAACCAGCAATTTTAGCGGTGACATCGGACTGCTTCTTGCGGTATCGGATGGAAGGCTTACACAAACTTTCAAGCAACAACGATGGGAGACCACTAGTAAAATGATAGCTACAAGCGACAGTTTTTTTTGTCATTAGCTACCCAATCGCCACCATTTTGTGATACACCAACCAGTATCCGGAAATAAATTTTTTGGCATCAACTGATGATGATATAACGGAACAAAAATAATAAAAGAAGCCCAACTCTTCAACGCGGAGTAAAATATTAGTCCCCAGCATGTGAGCTCTATGCCACACAGCAGCAACAGTATTTTATTGTTAAATATAGCTACCAAAATATGAGTTGTTATCAATAAACTACATGTTGTATATACACCATTAAAGATTAATCTCGCAGGGCTACACACTTGTTGCTCTGCTCTCACAGGTCGCTTCTATCTTGGAGAATGAAGCTGAAAAGAGGTTGGGAGTGACATGGATAAGTACTGGAGATCCATAGAGACAGTTACTTGTGTATGCTTTGTGATATGACATTCTTTATGATGTCAAACTTCGTCAGAAGATAGTAGAATTGGAATATTCTTCTCTTCTTCGTCTGATTAACACCCCATTTCCCCAGGAATTCGTGGGTCCTCTACAGCGAGCGCAACCCTACTCACTTGATCGACCAGACCTTTCCACGCTTTGCGTTTGGTAAAGGGTCTGGCCCCGCGAGACTCAAAATATGACCCTTAGCTAAGCCACTATAATAACAACAAGCAGTTGTGAATTGTCTTTGTGAAGATTTTTTTTTCTTCATAAATATACTTCTGAGAATATGTTATGAATTATATTAATCATGAGAACATGATAGTATTACAATAATTGATATAGCTAAGTCATGAGTCAATCTTCCCAGATCCAGGAAATTGCAAGACCTATTCTTGTGCCTGAAAACTAAATCTGTAAAGATTTTTCTGCATATTATGTCAAAATCATCAAATCTTGAAGAATTGTAAATGTAAATGAATCTCAATTTCCTTCTCGCAGATCACTTTTTGAAAATACTTTTACATATACTTACCAAATAGCTATTTGCCAGTTTGATTAAGGCCATGTTTTGTATGTATAAACACTTCACCACACAGTGACTCTTCCAGAATAAGGCTGAAGAGCTAGAATATAGCTACCAGAGAATTCCATTGGTATTAAGAAACCAGTACTTATCCGATATTAATATATAGCTATCACATAAGTTTACCCATATAAATTTGTACAGTAACTGAAATTGGTACTTGTAAGTAAGAGATTACTCACATCATCACTCTTGCCATGGAAAAGAAGAATTGAATTTTGGTTGATGACAAATCATGATTATAAAAATTTTATTACGAAAATTTTATTACGAAAAATGTATGAAATATAATATAGGAAATACAAAATGTAATATCACTGTTAATTAAATTAATTTAATTAAACACTGAACACAAGATATCATAAGCAATCAAAAAGTTGTTACATGCTAATTTTATATGAGTGTTTTAGCTAAACATGCGTAACATGTACAAACTAACTTTAGCTAAACATATAAATAGATTTCAAACACCATATTCACATAATCTGAGACAACATTTTGACTTTTTGCTCTTTGATTGTAAACAGAATATATTTTGGTTAAGTGTCTGTTTGTTGAATCAATCATGTTTACAAAACTTGTAAAAATTAGCATAACAGTGTACCATTTGATTGAAGTTTAAAAAGCCGCAATGATGATTTTTAGCTAAACCGCTTATGATTCTTTGCATAACCAACATTGCTCATTCTAGTTTCACTTGGAAGATATGGGGACCACACCCCACAACACTAAATGTCTGGCAATAAGTTAATAATACTGTTGCAGTATTATTAACTTATTGCCAGGCATTTATTCTGTATGATGTTTGTATGTTGTTTGTGTGTTAGTTTCAATAGTTGTAGTAGCAGCTGCATTTTATGTATCATTTTTATGTTGCCTAGGTTACTTTAATAGTTCATTATCATCTCTGTGATTGGTCAGTTTTACATTTTATTTTGTTTTCTTGTGATCCCATTGGCAGTCTATAAAAGGGCTGACCAGGGACAGTCATGAGTTCTGACTCTCTGATTGAGACACTCTCTCTCCATTATCTTTATTTGGATTTATCAAAATTAATTTAAAACTTGAACTGACAAGGAAATTAGTATAGCATTGTTGGGTGGACCTAGCCAAAGAAGCAGAGGGCCTGACAGAAGACTTAATGAGCAGTTAAAGCTATATAAAAGTTGCTATTTTAGGCATAATAGTAATTTCAAGTTTGAAATAGTCATGAGTATTACATATGGATAAGTAAAATCTAAGGTTACTATAAGGGACAAAAAGGCAAAAGAAATGATTAGGAAAAGCTAGCACAATGCCAGACTTGAGATTCTATATAGAATAATATCCAGCAATTATGAAGATTGCATGTGGTTAATAGTTTAGACTTATTAATAAAATCCATGTGTTTACAATCAGCAGCTATGATATTAGCAGGACTCCTCATAAAGACCAGTTATGTGATATCTTCTGGATTAGTAGATATTGTTCCAGGTACAGATTGGACCAAGTCCGCACTCTCATCAGTATTATGATTACAATGATTTGAGATCATGAATATACCCAGGGGAAAGTCGAAGGATTATGATTTAGCTGTTTAAAAAACGCGTTTAAATTCCTCATTTGGTAAAAATCTTAACTGTTGGATAAGCTACTTCAAAATACAGAATGGCATCTGGTAAGCATGAAATCAGGGACAATTGTAGTAGGTTCTATATTTAGAATGATGGAATACAGAACAATCAGCAAAAAAATAATAATGTTGACATTGCCTGGTCTTTCTAATATATGCTAGTGGGGTTTTCTGTCACTGTTTCTAGCCTTATTAGATCACATGATCCTGTCTATAGTTTAAGTCAGTGCCCAAGGTCTGTAAAACAAGCAAAGATTGCAGGGCCATCCAAGCCAGCCATCAGTTGACCCATCTACCACAGCTCTTCCAGTAATCAATTATCCTCTCTGTCATCTCCTCCCACAGGTTTGTTAGAAACAAATTCCTAATCATGCAAAAAAAGTTTTGTCTCACAAATTTGGTGGCAGCCAGGGAGAGCTTACTCCATGAAAACTTACTGCATTCTATCCGATTCATGTGGTTATATTTCTCTGGCCACTCGGATTATGACTCAGATTCCAGAGGAGGATGACCCAAGTCAACGTCAGAACAAGCTCAATCAAGAAGGTGACTACCAAGGTGACACCAAGCTAGAGGAAGGTGATTTCCAGAGTGCCCTTAGATAGGCCAGCTCAGATTATCATTCATGTCCAAGCCCAGCAAGACAAACATCCAGCACCTAACCCCATTGCTGTTATTCCTCCCCCTTCCTATTACACTGCTATGATAGTGGATGCAGCTTCAGTGAACCATGCTATACATTCCTTTCTCAGCTGAGATGGTCCTGAACTTTAAAGATGTATTGTGTATTGCTGGTGATGGCAACTATAACTTTATACCTATTTTGTGATGGAGGAAATAGTACTTGCCAAAATGTGTCCCATTAGTGTTTTGGAGCTGTGGGTCCACAACTCAAGTTGTGTGGAATAGGGTCCCACTTGAGTATTTCTGTTGACGCTGCCACCAGGGAGAACTTTAGGTGGCCACTCTGCACAGATATCTTTGAGTTAAAATTCTTATTGCAGACTGACATGATAAAGGATTCCAGAAGGTTACGAGTGACTCAGAACTTGTATAGAACTTGTATAGACATAAGATGATCAATAAACATCAATTAATGAATACATAGTTCACATCGCAACCACAACACAAATATGCACGAGTTCATGTTCCAGTAGTTAGAATGCTCTCTCGTTCTGAACTTCATGGCTACGTGGGAGTGGCCCCACAGGAGCCTTGTTAGTTGCACTTGATAAGAAGTAAGGGGAGTACACCCTATTGCTGTTGGGTGAAGGCCAATTGCTATGATAGCATTTGCAAAGTTAGGTTTTTGATAAAAATTATAAGCCTATCATAAAAATCACTCAAATTATACTAATTTTATGCTATAACTTTATAGTTTGAAAAAGAGAAAGTTTAAATAACTACCACCAGTTTTTAGAATGCATGATATACAATTTACTTCTTTAAAGCTGTAGAAATACAAAACTTTGTATCTATACAGTGTTATATTTAGAAACTAGCTAATTTAAGGGTAATTATTTGAATAATAGATACAAAAATTTTTAAATCTTGACTATCACTTACCCACTTAGCTATATAGTCCTGATGCACTAAATATGAGGTCTATATCCATGGATTTTTGTTTGAATTCATATTATGGTAGCTAATTTTTAAATTTAATTCAGGAAAAAATACAGATATACTTTTGTAATAATTTTAGGCACTACATCAACCTCAATTCAGCCATAGCAAAATATTCTCCCTGCTTATGGGCCCTAGTCTCAAGGTGGGATCTTCGATTTCATATTATTTCTTCCTATTTTATATTAAATTATGGACCATTTTCATGGCTATCCCCAAAATTATTTGACACCGACTTGGGTATAACCATGGCTATTGGCAAAATTTTAGTTTGCATTAGTTATATAGTTACTCACCTAGCTCTCCAACTCAGAGCATTAGGCAATTCTCATAAAACAAATAGCCTATAGTGTAAATATATATATCTGAAACCTCTTAGTTGAATAGATTATAATATTATTTTCATGTTGCAGGGAGTGCTTTACAAATAAAAGAATGTTTTCTTTAATAATGATGTCATCAAAATTTTGGTGACATGTCACCCTATTCAACATAGCCAGGCATAATGGAAGTTGTTTCAGTGGAGAACAACTCCACATGGACATAATCATTTTAGCTAGTTATGTTTTATATCATTAGCTATTATTATTGGCGAGCGAGCGTAGCGAGCGAGACACTTACAGGGGTAAAAATGAAAAAATCGGGGATGTTTGTTTATTGGCGAGCGAGCGAAGCGAGCGAGACACTATCAGGGGTAACTCAATCGAGATTTCGCTATATATATTTATTCAGCGAAGCGAGCGAAGCGAGCGGAGATGACTCTCTAATGAGTTCGCGATATATATATATATTTAGTTAGGTCTAGAAATTGTTTTTGTTCTTGCGTGGGCGTACGTGTGTACCCTTTCTCCTACGCGCTTGCGCGGGCCGGGTAACCTTCTTAGCAACATTTTGTTTTGTTTACCCGCTGTACGAAGTAGCGATGCCCAGTAGACAAAACGTTCCCTTTATCCTACGCGCTTGCGCGGGCCGGGTAACCTTCTTAGCAACAATTTTTTTTGTTTACCCGCCGTACGAAGTAGCGATGCCCAGTAGACAAAACGTTAGAAACGCTCGGTCAAGAGCTTTGAGTGCGTTAGGAACTCCAGAAGAAAAAATAGTAAGGAGAGAGATAAGAAATGAAAAGGACAGGGCAAGGAGGAGGAGAGCTAAAACGAAACAGAAACAGGTAGCAAAGTAAAGAATCTTTCTTTTTGAAAAGCCATTAAATGTTCCTTCCTGAGGATTACTGTACCAATCAACTTTATACAGCTGTAGACTCAACTACTCTTGAAGACACTGAAAATGCAGCCACACCATCTGAACAAGAAGCTAATATCCCCACTACTTTTTGTACTGCAAGAGGAAGGAAAAGACATCTATCAGAGGACATCCATTCTCATATACATCCAAAGCAGCAAAAAAAGTTGCAGAAAATATAACTCAAACAATTTCAATACGCAAAGCCTTTCAGCTTATCAGCAACGAATGCAAGAGGTAAATATAAAATAAAATATATACTTCAATAAGTTAATATGAGACATATTTTCTTTTAGGAAACCATTATGCAGAGAGCAACGTCTACAACTAATGTCACAAAAACAGCAAGTCACACATTTGTTTGAAAGTGATAGTGAAAGAGATCACAGGCTCCACTGTTTGTTCACTAACCAACTGTTGAGAACAGCAAATAAATCTTCATTACAAAATTCCTCTAGATTAGAGCAGTTGTCAACTAACCAACAGCAGAGATTGGCTGATGAAACACCACTTCAACGGGAGACTAGATTGTCTCAAGTTAGGGGGAACAGGTCAAGACAACATCTCCAGGTTCCATTGCACCATAATTATTCCAGCATTTTGATGATCCTCAAGTTCACACAGCAATGCGTAATTTTCATGCTAAAATCTCATCGATTACTATCCCAGTCTGCATAACGTGTATGGAGAAGTTTCCAGGCACCAAAATGAAATTTAAGTCATTGGAATGTTGTCGATGTAGCTGGGATAAACATATCCCTAAGCTCTATTCAGCTCCAAATAACATGCATCCTGGAAACATTCCTCCCACTTGCAGGTTAAATTTAATGTAAAACTATAAAAATTAACCTAACTCTATTATCAAACTATGTAGTCTAAGATCTACATCCATTTAACATACTCTGCTCTCCCTCTGAATATGTTATAGTACCCAAACAAACTCTTTTATTTTTTATTTTAATTAAACCACAAAGTTTACATCAGCTATAACTGTAATGATGTATGACATTTTTAATTAAATAGCTGTATATTCTGTCTAAAACACCAGCCAATAACTTTGATGGTAAAATAATTCATTATTCTTATATTATCACAAATAATATAACATTTAAACTTTATTATATAAAGCAATACTATGTAGCTGATTACAAATTACATTAATAAAATAAATAATAAAATAATTCATTACTCTTGTTTTACCACAAAAAGTATAACATTTAAACTTTATTATACATAGCCTAAATTTTATAGCCTTCATCATACAGTGGGTATAGAATAGAAGCACCAATGAATCTATATGAAACAACAGACAGACATAACATTAACAACATCAAAATAAATAACTGTATCTATAGCTGCAATTACAGGGAACATGCATCGCTCGCTTCGCTATTTTGCGCTATTCGAGCGCACCACTAGTTATTTATCTGTTTATGGGGTACGTGAGACCTCTGTTTTCGCCCGCGCTTTTAATTACGTAAGTTAGGTAAAGCGTTCACAGCTCCAGTATTTTTCAATTAACAAGCTCTGAGAATCCTTAGTGGCGGTGGTAAGTCAATGCGCTCTTTGTCATGGCTATTAGCCTTGCGCAACAGTATTTTACTTGAAAATACATTGTCCACTAGACTACTGCGAAGGTAAGTCTGTGTAGGTGCATGTTCAGTTGTGTTAAAGCATTGTGTGTTTACAACCACTACTTAGCCAAAGAATAACACAAAGAAAACTTTTAAATAACGTGTATTGTTTTGTTGTAGTTGTTTTCCTTCCAAGCAGTTGCAGAGAGTTGTTACTATGGCGCTGAAATCACTTTACCCTGTATGCTAAATCAGTTAAAAAAAACTGGACCTTATTTTTAGTAGCTTCAGTGTTAGAAGTCAAATCATTCATATAAGTCTTTAGGCCTGAAAATACATTGTCCACTAGACTACTGCCAAGGTAAGTCTGTGTAGGTGCATGTCCAGTTGTGTCAAAGCATTGTGTGTGTTACAACACTATTAGCTAAAGAATATCACAAAGAAAACTTTTAAATAACGTGTATTGTTTTGTTGTTGTTATTTTTTCCTTCAATTCAAGCAGTTGCAGGGAGTGGTTACTATGGCACTGAAATCCCTTTACCCTGTATGCTAAATTAAAAAACTGGACCTTATTTTCAGTAGCTTCAGTGTTAGAAGTCAATAAAAATAGTATAGTCTTTAGGCTCGCTAGCCATTTGTGCTCAAGCACACCACTAGTTGGCGAGCGAGCGTAGCGAGCGAGACACTTACAGGGGTAACACAATCGAAAATCGGGGATGTTTGTTGGCGAGCGAGCGAAGCGAGCGAGACACTCTCAGGGGTAACGCAATCGAGATTTCGCTATATTTATTTATTTATCTGTTTATGGGGTACGTGAGACCTCTGTTTTCGCCCGCGCTTCTAATTACGTAAGTTAGGTAAAGCGTTCACAGTTCCAGTATTTTTCAATTAACGAGCTCTGAGAATCCTTAGTGGTGGTGGTAAGTCAATGCGCTCTTAGTCATGGTTATAAGCCGTGCGCAACAGTATTTACTTGAAAATACATTGTCCACTAAGTCTGTGTAGGTGCATGTCCAGTTGTGTCAAAGTATTGTGTGTTACAACCACTACTTAGCTAAAGAATATCACAAAGAAAACTTTTAAATAACGTGTATTGTTTTGTTGTTGTTTTTTCCCTTCAATCCAAGCAGTTGCAGAGTTGTTACTATGGCACTGAAATTCCTTTACCAAGTATGCTAAATTTAAAAACTGGACCTTATTTTCAGTAGCTTCAGTGTTAGAAGTCAAAATCATTCATATAAAAATAGTATAGTCTTTAGGCTCGCTCGCCATTTGTGCTCAAGCACATCACTAGTTTATTTGTATATATGTTTGGACGTATGTATGTCATTTTGTACTTTGACCCTCGCGTTTTTGTGTTAGTTATTTGTTCGACCCCGTCCCAAATTGCACTAAACAGAATCCTCTGGTTTATCGATCAGTACCCGTATCACCCTAGAAATTGAATTGTTTACCGTTTGAATTCTTTTGCGGGTGCAGTTTTTCTATTCGAGTTAGTGGCGGTGGTAAGTCAGTGCGCTCTTTGTCATGGTTATAAGCCGTGCGCAACAGTATTTACTTGAAAATACATTGTCCACTAGACTACTGCGAAGGTAAGTCTATGTAGGTGCATGTCCGGTTGTGTCAAAGCATTGTGTGTTACAACCACTATTAGCTAAAGAATATCACAAAGAAAACTTTTAAATAACGTGTATTGTTTTGTTGTTTTTTTCCTTCAATTCAAGCAGTTGCAGAGAGTTGTTATGGCACTGAAATCCCTTTACCCTGTATGCTAAATTTAAAAACTGGACCTCATCAGTAGCTTCAGTGTGTTAGAAGTCAAAATCATTCATATAAAATAGTACAGTCTTTAGGCTCGCTCGCCATTTGTGCTCAAGCACACCACTAGTATATATGTATGTATGTATGGATTGTATGTATGTATGGATGGTACGTATGCTCTTTAAATGCGCGCGCTTCTAATTACGTAAGTTAGGTAAAGCGTTCACAGTTCCAGTATTTTTCAATTAACGAGCGCGGAGAATCATACTGCACTGCCTTACGCAACTATGTTTCAACCAAAAAGTTTACAGCTACTCTCTTCTTGAAACAATTGTGAAGTCTTTGTCAAGCTGCGCTTCTTTGCCACTGCTTTCGAAGTTTATTCAGGTAATTCTGTTAGTTTAGTCTGGGATCAGAGACTTTAGATTCTCTGATGCTAACTGAGAATGGAAAGGGTTACACTGTGCACTACAGTTAGATGTAATTTCTATCCTATGTTTCTGTAAAAAGAGTCTGCTTGCTCGCCATGCATATGTGCTGTTTCCTTATTTTTAGTAGTTTCAGTGTTAGAAGTCAAAATCATTCATATAAAAATAGTATAGTCTTTAGGCTCGCTCGCCATTTGTGCTCAAGCACACCACTAGTTTATTTATTTATTTATATATATGGACGTACGTATGTCATTTTGTACTTTGACCCCTCCGTATTTTTGTGTTCGCTCTGCGTTCGACCCCGTCCCAAATTGCACTAAAAGAATCCTCTGGTTTATCGATCAGTACCCGTATCACCCCAGAAATTGAATTGTTTACCGTTTTGAATTCTTTTGCGGGTGCAGTTAAAACTTGAAAACTTAACGGACTTCCGTTTCTATTCGAGTTAGTGGCGGTGGTAAGTCAATGCGATCTTTGTCATGGTTATAAGCCGTGCGCAACAGTATTTACTTGAAAATACATTGTCCACTATACTACTGCGATGGTAAGTCTGTGTAGGTGCATGTCCAGTTGTGTCAAAGCATTGTGTGTTACAACCACTAAAGAATATCACAAAGAAAACTTTTAAACAACGTGTATTGTTTTGTTATTGTTTTTTTCCTTCCAAGCAGTTGCAGAGAGTTGTTACTATGGCACTGAAATCCCTTTACCCTGTATGCTAAATTTAAAAACTGGACCTTATTTCCAGTTTCTTCATTAGAAGTCAAAATCAATAGTATAGTCTTTAGGCTCGCTCGCCATTTGTGCTCAAGCACACCACTAGTTTATTTATATATATGTTTGGACGTACGTATGTCATTTTGTACTTTGACCCTCCGTATTTTTGTGTTCGCTCCGCATTCGACCCCGTCCCTAACTTCACTAAACAGAATCCTCCGGTTTAGCGACCATTACCAGTATCACCTTAGAAATTGGATTGTTTACCGCTTTGAATTCCTTTGCGGATGCAGTTAAAACTAAAAAAATTTATGGGAGCTCCATTTCTATTCGAATTAGTCGCTATTTGTCACAGTTATAAGACCTACTGAACAGCATTTACTTGAAAATTCATTGTCCACTAGACGAACCACGAAGGTAAGTCTCGCGTAGGTATGGTCAGTTGTGTGAAAGTATTGTTCGTTACAACTACTATTAAGAATGTCACAAAGAAAACTTTAAATAACGTGACTTGATTTTGTTGCTTCTTTTTCAATTCAAACACTTGCGGGGAGCGGTTACTATGGCATTGAATCCCCTTTACCACATACGTAATTTTAAAAAATCGACTTTATTTTAGTAGCTTGAGTGTTAGTTGTTAAAATCATTCATTTAACAACAGTGTAGTTTAAGGCTCGCTCGCCATTTGTACTCAAGCACACCACTAGTTGCTATAATTAAATTTGCTTAAAAGTTCGTGACCATATAGCTTTTACATTTAGCTGTACCAATATAATAGAGCCCTTGCAGTAGGCGTTGCTTAATTGTGTATTGGCTGTGGTCCCATTTTGTACACAGTTGAGTGTCCACGTGTGAGTAGTCTGTATAATAGTTGCCAACTTTTAGATACAAAATGTAGGGACAACTCGCGCCTGAAAATTTTTGCCACGACCACGCCCCTTTTAAATTAAACCACGCCCCTTTTGCCACGTCCACATGTACTTCGAAAAGATTCAGTGGTAAATGGTGATTGATCGTGAACTGATGATTTGTTTTTTGTGAACTGATGATTTGTTTTGTGAACTGATGATTTGTTATGTGAACTTGTTTTTAGTCTTTGTGAAGTGATTGGCGAGTTTCTTTCTTGCTTTATGACTAAAAATGACTGTACTTTGACCCTACTCGGGGCCATAGCTAGCTAAACTAAGTCTCGAGCTGTACTGTTACAGTTTAGCCTTCATTTCCTGGCCTCGGACCCTCTCTGGTCGGTGATGTCGGGACAGAAGCGAGACTGGAGCTAGAATGTCGGGATTGCCCGCCAGAATCGGGATGGTTGGCAACTATGTGTATTGTTCCACCGCTGGTACGCTTCTTGCATTGAAGGCCAGGCTTCTATAGTATGTACAAGTTGAGTTGGCACGACCGCACGCGCTGTAATTCAGGAATGCATTTAGTACTTTACCGAAGCAATTTAGTCATATGAATCCAAGTCAATTAAGCGCGCAAGCATCAATGTTGCACGTGAAAAAGGGGAGGTAACGCACGTGCTAATTACCACTGTAACTATTGTAAGAAAGAAATTTAGTGAAGTTTATGGAGTTTTTTGGGCACTGTGTACAGCTCATCTAGTCTGTTTTCATATATATTTATGTTTCTTACGCCCAGATAATGTAAAGCAGATGGAAAACGCAAACTGGTGGGGCGTTCTTCTAAAGAGACGAGATTAAAAGCAGTTTATTCTACCTACTATGTCCCAAGAAGTATTCTGATATTCACAGGATTCAGCAGTACAGCACTGTTAACCTGTAGCTAAAGATACTAGACTTTCTTGTTAAATAAAATTATCAATTTTTTTAATTTATTTATAATGTATATGAAAATTGATGAAATGATAAATTTAAGAAGTAGTACACATATACAAAATATAATTGTGATCCAAGTTGAAGGTGGAGTGCAGCCTGAGTTGGTCCTAATCCTTATAATAAACGGCATCTAGTAGCTAGTGAAGAAAAAGGAATTGGCATTAACACAGCTTTTGAAAAGCACAGAATTGAAATTTGCAAAAAGCTTAAGAGTGGCGGTATTACAAGTTGCTAGCTAAGTGACAGCTATATCACTCTGAAATATATTGGCTATACGGCATTTGTTATTGAACAGGTAGACAAACAATCTTACCAACCTAACAGGTGGTCCTGTACCTTCCGCATCAACAGGACACTCCGTCTATCCTGTTTCCGCACTTCAACCCAAGCTAATCCCGATACAAAGCTAGAAACGCAGCAATTTGAGAAGCCACTCCTTGCTTACAAATTCTTATTGAAGACAGCCCCGTGATCAATTGAGCGGGACCACGTGACTAAAAGCGGGCGCGTTTTGAGCGGGAAACCTGTGGTTTTTTTCTATTACCATAAACTTTTGTATTGAGTTTTGGAATGGCACTTTCTCTCAAGTTGTGGAGTATACTGAGGAAATATTCTTAACCGCTTCTGCGGGAGTTTTCCGATGGTGCAAACCCTGCTTCCTTTCTAAAGTTAGTCAAGTTTTTCTTGCGGCCAACTCAACTTGGACATACTCTAGCTGTAGTGGACATACTCTAGCTGTGGTGGACATACTCTAGCTGTGGTGGCATAGCTTCAACTATGGCTTAACTTCAGGTTTTGCTGCTCGTATTGCTTCAAGCTCCAGCTGCGGAGTAGCTACTGTTTCCAGTTCAAATTGCCAGAAAAAAAGGCTTTAACTGGGAGGATATTATGCAACATTGAGAGACGAGGCAGACTAGACGAGGTACTGTGAAAATCTGAAACTGACTGGGGGTCTAGATTTATAAGAAACGGAGATGAAAGACTGGGAGGATAATATAGATTTATGGCCTTCTATAAGCACATAAATGTAAGCATGTTTCTGTTACTAACTCCAAGTTCATATAGTGGACAGGATCTACTAAATTACAAGAGTGTGGAGTCTTCCATGAATTTTTTGGCTGGTTGGGTTAGAGAAGTTTTTGCTAAATCGTTAGTAACTCCAGAGGGCGCAAGGATCGGTGTTGTAATCACTAAAGTAAGTATGTCACATATAAGTACAATTCTTAATTATACCATTTTTAGTGAATAGCCCACTAGTACCCTGGGTCACAGCTGATGTGAGGTTAAAATTATTGGAAGCAACTGTAACTGCATGGCAGGATTGGGGGAAAACTGCTCTCACGTTGCAATATTGCTATGGGCTATAGAAGTAGGAGTTAGAATTAGAAATTCTAGGACTGTAACTGACATGAGAGCATACTGGGTGATGCCTACTAGTGTTAGAGATGTGCCATACTCCCAAATCAAAGATATTGAGTTCGTTGGGAAGAAACGTAAAGTAAGTGAGATGGAGGCACTTACATTTTCAACACCATCTACAACACCTGTTCCATAAAGAAGGCAGTCTAGGTCACCCACTCCAGCAATCAGGAATGCTACAGAAGATTACATGGAACTTTTTTTTTTCAAAACTGAGTGAATGTGGTAGTAACCCAGTTATTCTCTCATTGATTGGAACTAGCTAACAAATAAAACTGACATCACTATCAAATGAAACAACAAAATCACATATATTGTTTAGTGCACAACACACATAAACAGCTTTGTCTAGCAGTGGGTAAGAGCCTTCTTGAGATGATAGGAAGTCGATTGGTTGAGAATGCTGAACTTTTTGCGAATGTTACCGATTACTCTCTCAACATGGATTCAAATGTTTGCAATTCTTCTTGTTTGCTCTACATATGGATTCAAATGTTTGCAATTCTTCTTGTTTGCTCTACATCTACTTTCCTTTAGTAAAGACATGCAGTACAAGTTTGAACAAAGAGCACCTACAGAGTCATGAATATCAAACCCTCTGTCGGACAGTATTAAATCACCTGGAACCAGATTAGTTGGAAAAGAGCTATTCTCAGTTATATATTTATCTCTTGTCCATCCTCGCCAGCCATTGGAAATGTAACTCACGCTACTTTGTGGGGTTATTCCAATTAGGTATTTTGCCTATTGCAGTGATTATATTGAGAAGCAAAAAGATTAGTTTGACAGTCAGTGAATATCTCAAAACAGTCAATGATTACTACACAATTAGGACAGTGTTTTCGGTATACCATAGGCATGGTGTTGTTTTTTCAGTACATCCCAATCAGGCCGCATAATTAATAGCTTTAACATAAAATAGAACACTAATGACAAATTCGAACACTCTGCTTACATTCGGTTTTCGAAACCTGTTTGTACCAGAAGTCTTGCCCGCTAAGATTTAAACGTAATCTCATAAATGTTAGCAGTAGCTGTTGAACTTTGTGAGTGTAGTTCGCACTTTCAAATATGGTAAGCACTTACGATAACAATACTGAAAAACGCTTTCTCGAGTTGAGTCCAGTGTAGTATATTTTCTCATCATTTTACCTGCTAAAGGAATCTTCTGTCAGTAGAATAGCACTATATTCTTCTTTAATATGATCAGACACTTCCTTTTCTGAAACATTAATATGCTGAGCTGATTCATTAGTTTATGTCCCTACTCCAGGTATTTCGTTTTGATCCTCATCAGGAACTACATGCAGTCTCGCAGAGACTCACAGAGCTTTCTTTTTCTTGACAACCTTTCTCTAGCTCTTACATACCTTGTTGTTGATGGTTTACTATAGAGTTCAGCACTATCATACCCAAGATGTAAAGTTGGTACCCAGTCTGGATTAGGCTGATCAAACAAGGAAGCTGGAGCACCAGATATGAATTGTCTCAAACATTCTGGGATGATAGGTAACATCTCAGGAGTGATATCCTTTCTGTTGATCCTTCCTCATAGGTGCCAACTTTCCAGAATCTATTTCAGGGACAAAAACCACACCCTGGCCACACCCAAATAACACACCCACAATGACATAATTTTTAATGAAATCCAAAAATTAAAAATTACAATAGCTGTTCTTCTTCTTCACCATTAACAGGAGAGGCCTTCACAGCCAACAACTAGTTGCTATAATTAATCTGATAAAAATTGTTTTTGTCTTTACAAAATCTGCATACCAAATTAGGAAAAAGGCTACATTTATTTAGTTTGCCTGAAGTTAATCTTTTTAACTCCTATTCACCTAGTTTAGGAATGCATCATTCAGTCTTTTTTTCCTGAGAGTTGCTATAAGTACCTATTAGCCTTTGACCATGTATTTTGGCTACAAAATTTTTACTAATTTCATACTTCAATTTTCTTAAGTAATTCTGTTTACTTAACGACAAGCAGTTCTTAGTCTCACGTGACCATACCCTTTACCAAACTCAAAGCTAGAAAAGGGTCAGGTCATGTAAGTAGTCTCGCCAGGCTCTGGTCAAACTCGGTACTCGATGTGGGTCTGGTCTCCAGAAAGGAAAGACGGGAGGAAGAAAGAGAAGACAAGGAAGAAGGAAGAAAGAAGAGGACCAAGAACTGAACTGAACTGTCTTTATTATTATGCATGTCTATTATTTTGTGTCACTCAGCTAACGTAGGTGTGTCATGTATTTGTCGTGAGTGATTTGTGTGTTTGTATGAGTTGTGCGCCGGGCGTATCCGGATGTATGCATCATTTCAGTGTGTGAACTCGTGGGAGCTGAGTATTTAACGACCCTGTGCCCACGTGTTCCTCAGTCCTGTTAATAATTCAGTTTAAAGTCGAATCTATTCTTTGAACCACCTCGCGCCTGTACGTCGGACGAGCCCCAGCGACCCTCCGCATAAAGGGACTGACAGAATCCGTGACCACAAGTGCCAACTGCAGATTTTGGTGGCAGCGTACCATTCCGGTTTGCGTCGACTGTGGAAGCCTATTCGCCACCTCAGCCGCCATCGTAACCACACTCGAGATTGTTCAGCACATTCAGCAATATTTTTCTCACGCATGCGTCAACAGAGTGCTCACGTCAAAGGCCAAACATCCTTTTAGTTGTAATTTACAACACGAAAACTTAAACGAGCGTAGGCGGCACAATTGATGACCTAGGCACTGTGCAAGCCATCCACGATTTTCGTGGATTAATGTGAACTAAAAAGTCAAACAAGTTTGACCAGACCCTTTCCCCGCTTGCGTTTGGTAAAGAGTCTGGCTAGCAAGTTAAGTAAGGGGGGTGCACTGCACCACCCACAAATTCCTGGGGGAAATGCATTGTTAATCATAGCACCAAATTGCCACAAAACCCGATTTAGAAGCGTTTCGCTTATTGATGTGCTCTCATAGTTCGAGTTTTGTGATAATTTGGTGCTATGATCAACACCCCATTTTCCCCAGGAATTTGGGGACCCAGGAATTTGGGGACCCGGTACAGCACAGCCCCACCCCACCCCACCCCC
>WLWD01004797.1_pt1 | contig 26934 bp, 21 predicted proteins | sample 6712731 | NCBI WGS metagenome assembly WLWD01 (sample SAMN12718690, study PRJNA576275) | sponge metagenome | isolation source: marine sponge | host: Mycale hentscheli | place: New Zealand: South Island, Marlborough, Capsize Point | collected 2014-11-01 | reverse complement strand
CCCCCCCCAAACTCATTTCTTTACACAAACTTTTATAATAGAATAATAATACCAATTACAGTCTAATGCGCCTATTTTTTTCTCAGACAAGCGATTCCTTAGCCTGGTCTTTATCATCTTCATGTGACTAAACGATCTTTCGACGGTTGCTGTTCCAACTGGAAGTGCTAGTAAAATTTTGGCCAGATTATAAACTTCTGGGAAAATCTCACTGAAAATTCTCCCCCCCCAAACTGAAAATCCTGTATGAAACCCTGGTATATCTCCAGCCCCTTACTATTTAAATAATACCACCACTGATGAGCAGCCATCCTTAGAGAGCTAATAGTGCCGGGTGAACCAGCCATTCTGGCAAGGAAGTAACAGGTAGCTACTAGGCTTAGGCTACAAGCACTGAGAACAGTGGCTATCAGGACTAATGTACTTGTGCCCGGATGCCATTGCTCCACATGTGATCGCTTAGCCGAATGGTCGCAGTATTTGCAGGTCCTCTGCTGACCTTTACCTGGGCTCGGGTGATGTGATGGTGGGCTTAATTACTGTGGGTAAAACCACTAAGATAATAGCAAATTTTTCTCGTTCTAACAGCCAATAATTATTTCAGCCGAGAATGACTGAATAACCACTAAGATATTTCATGGCACATGAATTATTCAACTCAGTCAGCCATATAGAAATACAACACACACAAAAAGTTAGAGCAGTCTTACATCACAGGATATACCACCTTATTATGTCATCTATTGTTTGTGGTTTTCCCAATTAGTGAGGGGAACTGAACAAACTACTTAATGTCAACCTACCCGCCGCATAGCAGTAGGTAAAGGGTCCAGTAAAGCGAGATTAAATATGACGTGATCAAAATAGATCCTAAAGCCTGTCAGGAATAAATAATGTGCTTATAAACTACAAGCCAGAGACACAGATGGATAAAATTTGAAAAATTGTTCAGATGTGCCCACACTTGACTGCCATTGCAGGGCTCCTCTAAAAGGTTCTAAAAGAACTAAAACGTTCCGCAGACTATATTTTTAGAGATGTTCCAACTGAGGGAAACCAAGCATTCTACTTGGTACAGCTACAGCTGGTAATTTAGTGATATGAAACTCATAACAACTAAATGACAAAACTGACTAACAGAACAGAACTTGTTATCCTACATATAGACTCATTGCTATGTAGAATACATGGAGGTATAACCTCCTAACTAGAACTGAACTAGACACAGCTGATGCCAATGCCACTGAAGGTCATAGATTACACAAAATAAAGTTAGCTGAAATAATAGACATCTTCCAACAGAACAGTCACAGGATCATGTGTTACTGCATTAGTCACTCCTTATGACTGCAATAGTGTTCCCCAGGAATTAAATCGGCAATTTTTGGGAGGCACAAATTCACTTAGGGGGAAATCACAGGTTATATTGCATAAGATCAGCCTTCAGAAACTTGCCAGAGTAGTACGGACTAGCATGTGTGCAACTAGTTTCCTGTGTAGGAATGTTTCTTCTATAATATATAGAGCTGCCTGTCACTAACCTCTAAAATTAATGTTGTTGTGGTTTTTTACCACACTGTCTTGACCGTTCTATTTCTGCATTATACTACAGTATGTGTTCATGCATGCCTCTACCTCTTGTTGTGTTACAACTGACACAGGCATACACTACTAATGAATGACAGGATTCAGTTTTGATCAATACTCATTCACTGATTAAAAAATTAGGTATCACAAGTTACGACCAAGGATGAAGTGATGGTAAAATAACTTAATTAAGTATTACATAAAAATTCATTATTACTACATAAAAATATACAGCTTCATACTAAAATATATTTATTTTTAATTTCTGTAGTATCTGTAATAATAGTTCAAATGTTTCGGCTCCATGTAGCATTCATCAGTGACTTTTTAAAAGTGATAAAATAAAATACATTTCTCTTCCCATCATATTTTAATGTATAAAGTAAGGCTACAGAAAAAACCCAACTTTATACAGGTAAATAAAGTGGTTTCAACACAGAATAGTATGACATTCACTTCTAACATTCAAATAAACTGAATCAAACCTTCTCTTGCTTGCTGCTCTCACACTCCTAGCACTCTTTCTATCACTACAGATTCATCACCTCTTCCTACTAATACCTGTATTTGGCGAGCGAGCGTAGCGAGCGAGACACTTACAGGGGTAACACAATCGAAAATCGGGGATGTTTATTTATTTATTTGTATATATGTTTGGACGTACGTATGTCATTTTGTACTTTGACCCTCGCGTTTTTGTGTTAGTTATGTGTTTGACCCCGTCCCAAATTGCACCAAACAGAATCCTCTGGTTTATCGATCAGTACCCGTATCACCCTAGAAATTGAATTGTTTACCGTTTTGAATTCTTTTGCGGGTGCAGTTAAAACTTGAAAACTTAAGGGACTTCCATTTCTATTCGAGTTAGTGGCGGTGGTAAGTCAATGCGCTCTTTGTTATGGTTATAAGCCGTGCGCAACAGTATTTACTTGAAAATACATTGTCCACTATACTACTGCGAAGGTAAGTCTGTGTAACACAGGTGCATGTCCAGTTGTGTCAAAGCATTGTGTGTTACAACCACTACATAGCTAAAGAATATCACAAAGAAAACTTTTGTATTGTTTTGTTGTTGTTTTTTTCCTTCAATTCAAGCAGTTGCAGAGAGTTGTTACTATGGCACTGAAATCCCTTTACCGTGTATGCGAAATTTAAAAACTGGACTTTATTTTCAGTAGCTTCAGTGTTAGAAGTCAAAATCATTCATATAAAAATAGTATAGTCTTTAGGCTCGCTCGCCATTTGTGCTAAAGCACATCACTAGTAGGTAGACATCTATTGCTACTGGACTTAGTCTGCTTGATTATACTGGCTTCCCTGAGGCTCCATCATTACTTTCTACAGTTCTAACCCTAAGGAAAACTGCTGCACAGGTAGCTAACTATCTGTCCTTACTTTCTTCTTCTCTAACATGGCTAAATTCGCCAGAAGCTTTTAATAGCCTCAAAGGTTGTAAAACAAGAAGCCGTAAACTCCTGATCGAATGGTACAAAAAATTGGTAAAGGTTACATAGCAAAAGAAAGTTTTAGCCATTGTCAAAATGAGCAGTCTTTTAGACGTTTTTTGATTACCGTATGTCACATATAGCTTTAATATTTTATTTTTTATGATTCTTTAAAGTGATTGACTTCCGTGGCTGCATTAATGCGGCCGCAATTGTTTTTGTTCCCCATTTAACTTCAATAAATCCACCTGATATGAATTCTCACTTCAAATAAATGCTTCGACCAGACATCTTGAGAACTAATGTGGAGTTGTTGACTGCAGCTACTTACAGTACTTACAAATTTCTATATACATAGTGAAGGCCTACTATAAAAGACATCAGCTGTGTTCAGATATCGATATAGAAGCCGTTGACTTCCATCCCATCATATTCATACTTGATTATTACAAACCACTAGTCATACCTAAATGTTTTTATTAATCAAACATTTTTAGGCTGCTATTAAAAAAAAAAACATTGAACTTTAACTAGTGGTGTGCTTGAGCACAAATGGCGAGCGAGCCTTAAACTACACTATTGTTAAATGATTGATTTTAACAACTAACACTCAAGATACTAAAATAAAGTCGAGTTTTTAAATTACGTATGCGGTAAAGGGGATTCAATGCCATAGTAACCGCTCCCCGCAACTGTTTGAATTGAAAAAGAAGCAACAAAATCAAGTCACGTTATTTAAAGTTTTCTTTGTGACATTCTTAATAGTAGTTGTAACGCACAATACTTTCACACAACTGAACATACCTAAGCAAGACTTACCTTCGTGGTTCGTCCAGTGGACAATGAATTTACCTGTTAATGCTGTTGAGTAGGGCTTATAACTGTGACAAATATCGACTAACTCGAATAGAAATGGAGCTCCCATAAGTTTTTGCGTTTTAACTGCACCCGCAAAACAATTCAAAGCGGTAAACAATTCAATTTCTAAGGTGATACGGGTAATGGTCGCTAAACCGGAGGATTCTGTTTAGTGAAGTTTGGGACAGGGTCGAACGCGGAGCGAACACAAAAATACGGAGGGTCAAAGTACAAAATGACATACATACGTCCAAACATATATCTAAACTAGTGGTGTGCTTGAGCACAAATGGCGAGCGAGCCTGATAGTTAGGTAACATAGTATGTATAATGTTGCAAACACAATAAGTAATAGTTAACGCATGAGCTCTTAGTTTCTAGTCGATTTATTGCACGACAGCCCGAGGGCCGTAGGCCCGAGGGCTGAGTGCAATAAATCTACTAGAAACTAATGCGCATGCTTTAACTATTTTAAATAACGTTGCCACTCGCAGTTACCTTACAAACTGTCCTTTGTTTAGCTATGGCCGTGTCTAGTGACTATTTCAGTGAAGACATAGTAGGTTTTGTGAGCGCCTGAGTTCAACCCTGGGGCAGTTAAAATACACAGTTTGAGGCAAGTGTTATTGCACACTTGCCAAGTTATTACACCTGACAACAATATAGCAACGGTATTTAATAGCAGTTATGACATTTGATTTCAGCAAACAAATACAAAATCACTCTCTTACCTTATTAATGGTAACTTTTGTAGTATCAAACATCAACCATTCTGATAATCTCAATCACCAGTAACTCCTTGAACAAGCTCTCAGCTACGATAAAAAATAAACCAGTGTTAATATTTGTAATTTTAGCCAACAAATATGGTATTACTACTTACATCATTCCTGAGTATTGATAACTTCTGTAGTATCAAAATTATTGAAGTTACTTTGACCACCTGAATTACCTTGAATTCTTGACAACAAGCTCTCACCTACAAAAACAAAAGACAATCAATTTTAGCACACAAATACAAAATTACTTTCTTACCTCATTTTCTTGAGCAGTGGTAACTTTTGTAGTACCAAATTTGAGCCAATCTGACTAGCTCTTAGCTACAAAAAAGAAAGGCCAGAGTTAATTTTGCATATTTAGCTAACAAATATGGAATTGCGTACTTATCTCAGCTTCCCTCGAGAAGTAGTAGCTTCCATAGCATTAATACTACGGCATTCTGACTACCAACGGCTCTTGACAACCAACAACCGGCACTCCGTATCCCCCCATAAAACGGCGAAGTTTTGAAATGAAGTCTGGAAAAGGGTCTTCAATGCCATAGTAACCGGTCGAATCAACTTTTTGTTTCTTGAAAAGCAAGCGTTTTTGCAGGAATTTTCTTTCACTTCTGCGCTTAAGTATAAAGTAAGGCTTGCTTAATGCTGTAGTTTCAGAATAAAGTGGGGTCAAGCCTAAAAAGCCGTGTTTTTGGAGAAAAAAGTTCCCCGCGCGCGCTTTTTAAGGGCATACGTACAATCCATACATACATACATATATACATATAACATATACCCGATTTTGCATTATCCACCCCTAATACTGTCTCGCTCGCTCGCCAATAAATAAACAAACATCCCCGATTTTCAATTGTGTTACCCCTGTAAGTGTCTCGCCCGCTACGCTCGCTCGCCAATAATCAAGTATGTTTATACCTAGTCAAACAAATATTATCCAAGAAATCCCATCATATTGAACTGCTGCACACTAACCACTGTCAATACGATAATGTATATCTCTGGCCAAATCTTAGACACACTTCTGAGGATCTCATGACCCATACTGATTGTAGACAAGTTCAACACCCTATTATCCCTATCATCATTAGGGCTATTCCGGCTTGTCACCCAAGGGGGAGCTAAGTTAGACAATGTGAATGGGGGGGAGGGGGGGGGGCAATCGACATTAAAGTTAATCATGCAATACACCTTATAAGATGTAATTCTGTGTCAAGACTTAGAATAAAAATTTCCTTCCTCTCTTTTTTTTTTTTGTATTATTTATTTTTCCTACTTAGCCTTACACCTTAGCCACTGTCATCATGTATACCACTGTTAATTAAAAATTGCCAGTACACTAATGGGAAAAAACAACAACACAATCTCACTAAAGTACTAGGGAGGTGGGGGGGGGGGGGCATTTCATTAGTTACAGTGGCCGAGTGTTTACTGCCACTCCTGACGATGATATGGAACATGTATATGAAGAAAACCAAAATGAAACATGTTTTGAGTTTGTTCTCTCAGACTATTCCTTGTCAGATGGCGTATTGTCACAACAATTTCTAAATCTAATAGTACGGCACGTAAATTGCCCATTCAAAATTGTGTGGGAAAATAACTCTTCAATTGAAGTCGCACAGAGAAAGTGAAATAGTGCGTAACTAAGTGAAATAGCACGTCACTAAGTGAAATAGCACGGTAACTAAGTGGAAACTAAGTGAAATACCACAGTAGCTAAGTGAAATAATACGGATAAGTGTGCACGCATGCAGTATTAACCTTGGAAACGTACAGTTGGAGAAGCTCTACCCATATTAGACGGAAATTTTTCAACATTTTAAGAGGAGCCATAGGTTGAAACCGAAATTCCAGAGGAATCTAATCCTGAAATACAAAGATAGTGAGTGACTGATACAGTGTAGCTACGAGTGCAAATGATTATAAAAAAGATGGCCTACTATTAGCGAGTGATAGCACTGGTAACCTGTACTTTTGGGATCAACAGCACTCGTAAAGCAATTGAAATAGTGCTATTGATCCCTAATAGCACTGTTACCCGTGCTATTACTCATACTATAATATAAAATTGTATTCGATAACCCACACTTTCAGCAATGAATTGGCAGCAGAAACGATTAGTTCAGACAGTTACATGCTTTACAAGTTTGGCGGGGCTGTTTTTTTTTGTCATGTCAAATAATTTGCAAAACTCCTAGCTAAATACAATTCATTAGCTATCTATTAAACACTACACATCACAGTATTAAGTACACATACTTGTTATCGCATAGCATAAGTGAATTCCTGCCGTTGCAGTCCTCTTCTCCTTTATCATCACTCACAGGTAGCACAAATGCAGCCTAGCCAAACAACGAGCAACCAACCAACCACCTCCTAAACCAATCTTGCAGGGTCACCAAGGACAACTTTCCACAAAGGTCGAAGGTGACAGCTAGCAACAAGAGCGCGCGCAAAGACATCGCGTGAGGTCAAAGGTGGGTCAGCCGTTCTGCACATAACGTCTTTCTTTTTTTTTGGCCCGTTTTTGGGCGGGGGAGGTACGTCCTCTCTAGGTAAACGTGCATCACGTGCACACGACACGTTTCTCGTGGCCATGCACCACAGGTACACGTGTACTCGCTTGTATTCCCATTCACCTTTTGGGCGCGTCGTCGTGGCTGGAGTTAGTGTTGTTTTCGGTCTGTGTGGTCGGGTTTCGTAACTGACTGGGTAAGACATTTGTGCAGTTTGTTAGTTGGTTTGTGTTTTTTTATCTTTTTTATTTTACACAGTCTTTGAGGTCTTTCAGTTGGCGGTCATTCTCGTTTGTGGTTACTAGAACACTCTAAGGTGAGAGTAAATAGCTTTATAAACAGAAAATGTATTCATCAGTTTGCTTGTCATAGGTGCAGAATTTTCTGGCTGCAGTGTGTGGGATCTCATTCTGACAAAGCCATCAATTTTAATCAAGTAAGCGTTATTGATTGGGATTCAGCAGGCTCTTGCCTTAATAGGGATGTAGCAGGTACATGTCTTAACTGGTTACCTAAATTACGGAATTAATTTTTTTCCTTGCCTCCATGATATTTCTCTGACTGACCTCAGGGACAAAACAACTTGTGGGGGGAAGGGGGGGTGCAGCGAACACTGATAGATAGCTAAAAGCAATGTGAGGTATGTTTGTTCCACTTAATCTTTCAATACCCTGGTTCCTCAGTATTGGTTAGTAAAAAGGTATTCATGGTTACTCTTCAAAAGACTTAAAAGCACAAGTGCAGTCTCTTCACTCCCTAACTCTCAGGGCTTCGCTTTTTTTGTCAAAACTTGGAACAGGTATTTGTAGCATTGAATGTGAGCTATCCACTGCTTCCCGTTATTTTTGTCAGCACTCAGCAGCACCTTTGTTGTACCACACCATAAGTATAAAAAGGTCACCAGTTTTCCAGGAAAAGCGTATAGAAACCAGTATCAGTTCTTATCTACAAATAAAAGTACATGCCTTACATCACTTTTAAGTGTGGTTTATAGTTCATATTGTCTGCTGGTGTCAAAAACAACTCTTCTTAGTTGCTACCCAAAAAGGAGTAATTATGCTCTCCAGGACACTACCATTACTTTATAGGGATCCAGCATGTTCATTGTCTTAATTGTGTTCAAGCAGGTTCATTATCTTAATTGTGTTCTAGCAGGCTCATTGTCTTAATTGGGTTCTAACAGGTTCATTATCTGAAATTGTGTTCTAGCAGGTTCATTATCTGAATTGTGTTCTAGCAGGTTATCTTATTGTGTTCTAGCAGGTTCATTATCTAAATTGTGTTCTAGCAGGCTCATTATCTTAATTGGGTTCTAGCAGGCTCATTATCTGAATTGTGTTCTAGCAGGTTCATTATCTGAATTGTGTTCTAGCAGGTTCATTATCTTAATTGGGTTCTAGCAAGTTCATTGTCTTAATTGTGTTCTAGCAGTTCATTGTCTTGTGTTCTAGCAGGTTCATTGTCTTAATTGTGTTCTAGCAGATTCATTGTCTTAATTGTGTTCTAGCAGATTCATTGTCTTAATTGTGTTCTAGCAGGTTCATTGTCTTAATTGTGTTCTAGCAGGTTCATTGTCTTAATTGTGCTCTAGCAATTATCTTCCATTTTACTGAGTTTGCATGAGTACAAAACAGATTAGGCCAGTTACTTATCTCCTCGCTATTAGCTACTGTCAGGATTCAAATATTGGTGAGTTGATTTTTCGTTGCTGTGTTCTAAATCAGTCATACAACGGTTCCTAGGGATCTACTAAATTTAGAAATCCTGAAGGCCTTGAGCTGTAGCGTCCCGAGCAAAGCAAGGGCGATACTCGAGGCCTTCAGGACTTCTAAATTCAGTAGATCCCTAGGAACCGTTGTATAACTATTACATGATCTTTTTTATCCTTTACCCAAGTTGGAACGAGTCTGGAACTAGAGAGACTTAGCAAGAAGTTCATGCTTACTGTGCAAGTGCACACCACTAGTGGTAGTTATTATTAGCCAGTACATGCCTACTGATGGTGGTACGCATTCTCAGGGAAATTTGCTAGTATTTGCCAAGGCTAGAGGAGAAAATACCTATTCTTATCAATAGCACCACCCTACAACAACCAAAATACATCTCCCAGACCACTGTCTACTTAGAGAGTCAAATATAGATTTTAATTTCTTTAAAAAGTGTGTAGAATTCAAGTAGCAGGCTGGTTCTAATTATATTTTGAGCATGTTGATGCGTTAGTAATTGCTAGCTAAATGCAAGTTGTGCGCGTACTCAGGATGATGCTTTTGGGCCTTGGTTCTTCTAAATCAACTATAGATCTCGCTCTAGTTTGTAACTAGTAGTAAAGATATATTCTACTCCACCCCTCAAGGGCCAACCAGGTCGACACACAGTATCAAAGTGTGTTGGTACTATCTCTCGTTCACACGAGAGCAGCTTTTCTATGTATATTCTTGTAGGGTGGGTGACATCTCGCCACATGAATGGCCAATAAAATAATCTAGGCACACACTCTCATTTTCTGATTACTCCAATGACCATTCTGTCCATGCGCCATCTGAAGTACAATATCTCTTGTTACCTAGTGCGTCCAAACTATCCCGTACTACTAGGGCAATGGACCACCTATATTTCTTCCCTTCTTTGTCAGCATGACTGCATACCTGTAGTGTTTCACATAATTTAGTCTGATCACTCAATGTCTCGCTCAGTTCAAATAAAACCAAAGTTCCAGTTGCGTGGTCTAATCTCAATTCCAATGAGATGTTGGCACCACTGCTGCCACCACAATGTTGAGTGTCTGGCTTAGATATTACCAATCTTCCCCAGGATCTCAATAGATTGGCTTGGAGAGGACTAACGTAACATTAAGGTGGACCTACGTAACACAGTAACCAAGGAGTTGAGTTATTGTTAAAAAATATCACTCATACACACACCATGTATATTTTATAGACTACATCCATGTCAGTTGAAATTATGTAGTTAGGGGTTTATAACATGCAATGATTTCACTGGGATGTTTGAAATGATAGCAACAAGCAAAAATGTCACTTTTTAAATGTTTTAAAGAACGTGCGAAAGATCAAATAAAAAAGGTGTCATCTCATGATCGCATGATCCACAAGGTCAAATTTGAGGTCAAAGAAAAATTTGAAGGTCAGACTTTTTAGATACCTTGAATATAAGAAGTAAGGGCAAATTTGGATTTTCAATTTGCATTCACAAAAATATTTTTTATTAGTTGGCTAAGTAACTTTACAATGATTTTAAGTTTGGCAGCCATGCCCCCTTTTGCTGAAATAAGAAATTTTTATGATGCTATAACTTTGGAACACTTGGTCCAGCGTTTAAAACTTTTAGATGTGGTTGCGAGAGTGACATTAACATGTATACCTAACTTCATCAAAGTTAGAGGGTGTGGTGTAAGTCTTTGGGTAATTTGATATGGAATGACCCTTATTTATAGTGCTGAGGGAGTAGTGTGATTGAATTGTGGAATAAAATGTTTTTGTAGCTGTTGTGGTTTGTTTCATCATCACTGTGAGCCATGAGTCAACCAGTTAAAAAAAAACAAAGAACTAGTGAGTTTGCAGGTGAGTTTATAGCACAATTTTGCTGTGTGAGTGTTATTAAATATTGTACATGATATTAAAATAGAAAAACTTGATGACCTGATTAAAAAAAATGATCAAAATGTTAATGGAGCCGAATTGGAGATTAAAAGAGTACAGGATGAAATTCTTAAAGTGAATAATGAAGTTCTTCAAGTGAATAATGAAGTTCTTCAAGTGAAGAATGCTTGGATGGAAGCAAATAATGCTTTGAAGGAGGAATTGACGAAAAAGAAAAAAGAGATGCAAAATAAGGATGTGAAGGAGCTGCTGATAGCAGAGAAGGAACAGGAACAGCTGGCAATGGAACATCTGAGAAACGAGAAGGAACAGCTGAGAAGGAAGGAGGAACAGCTGAGAAGGAAGGAGGAACAGCTGAGAAACGAGAAGGAACAGCTGAGAGGAGACAACCGGCAGCTGAGAGAAGGCAGCTTTCTGAGAGACGAGCTACTTTTCAAAACTCCGTCTGGTAAGGTGTTAAAACCCTTAGTCCTTAGTTAGGGAAATGCTTGTATTTACAAGTGCTATATAGCATACAAAAAGTATTAAATAGATTTGAGTTTCTCAAAAAAAATGTTTTTTCGGAAACATGAAAGTCACAGACCCAAGCAATCACTCATTCAGCACCAACCATTGTGTAATACATTAAGTAAGCCACTTCTCATTCAACTTTCTTACATTTTGAAAAATCTGATCAAATATTAAGGGTGGTCACATACCCCTGCCCACGCATTTTATTAAAAATCACATTTTTGCAAATATCTCCAGGTCAGGTCTGTCTAAGAGTGACTAACCACAGTCATTAATTAGATACCATATAAGGACCACTCACAGGTATTTTGGGGAAAGTGTGACCAGCCATTTTTCAGAAATTGAGTTACTGTTGCCAGAACATGGGCAGCTGCTTCTGCACAATTGTAATAGTTTGACCTCTGATTTTTAGCATGGTGATCATACCACTTATAGTGTAGAAATCTACAGAGGAGATTTTGGGATTTAACTTTTTAGTTTTCAAATTATAAATAAAAATATTCCAATTACAATAACTTGAAACCCTCTGTAGATTTCTAGAGAATAAGCAGTATTGTCACCATGCACAAACTCAGAGCTTTAAGTGCTTTTATGATAATTCCATGTCAAATCACCCCGTCAATTATGGTGTGTTCAACCCTATGTTTGAGAACTTCTATGAAGCTCAAATTTTTTTGTGTTAGCTATCTAGTATACATCTCTGTCATATCAAAAAATTATCTCTGTGTTGTTCTTCTCTGTTTGAATAAATTAATAATATATATGTTACTCAATCACTCGCATCCAGTACATTTTAAAGTGAAAAGGGGGAGGAGGAGGGGTAAGAGAATACACACAAAAATTGTGTAAAGCATAAAGCATGAATAGAGTTTACGACTTGAAAGTATCAAAAGGCCTTGAATTTTTTTGAAGTCATCCTCATCTAGTCTATATTTTCTTCCACTGATTTGCCATTATAGTTAGCTCTAGTCGCTATCATTTGTCATCGAGATCATTGTGAATAAACCCTACCTATACATTGCCCGAGTCTGGGCTAGCCGCTACCATGGTCACGTGACTTCACCTACCTCTGAGCATGTGAGTGTTAGGCACGTGACCAGGGTATTCCCCACCTTTGGGGGGAAAGGCCCCCGTTTCGCGGGCATCACGCGGTGCCTTACTGCGGGGGGCCTGATGGCCCAAGGATGTGGGCCGATAGGCCCACATACGCCCCAAGGTGGTATGACTAAGTTAACTAAGATTAAGTATGGTAACTCACTTGAGTGACGTGCAATCGTGTGTGCCTGATAATGTACGATTAGGTAACAAGCATCTCGTCCGACTCATGTTCGTACTTCCTTATCGAATTGCTATTAATATAAATTGCGCTACATACACGTACATGACAACCTGTATACTCACATAGCATATTACAACCCTATGATCAGTCCCGTCCCCCCATATAAGTCAATGTCACCGATGCCCTGGCGAGGCGTGACTTCGGAGTTCTTACGTAACTCAAGAATGCTGTACTGTGCCATCTTCCTAGAGTCTGAATCAGTGAGTCCTCCAGGCCAGCGAGTGCTGCTGTGGTTGCTGCCCCGATCCGGAAGCTGTGCCCGGCATACTGGTGCGGTGGGAGACCCATTGCTTGGAGGGCAGTTCTCACCACCTCAATAAATGCTGGCTTTGTCAATGCCGAGCCGTTCTTCAGCACAAAGAATGGACCAGCAGCGACTCCTCTGACCTGCAGAAACTGGCACATTGCCTTTACTGGGCAGATAGCTGTGTTAGTCACACCCATCACCACATCTGCTCCTTGGCCATAAGGGTCTGTTTTCGACTTCTTTAGGTGCACTTGGACCATGCTTGGAGATGTTAGACTGTCCACGGCCACATCACCCCACGCGAGATCTGTCTCTGCCATCTAAGTTGATGTCGAACTGGGCAGTAGCTCTCCCAACCGAAAGAACCCCAAAAAATGCAGTGCATGCCACTGCCCACAGCAGGTCTTTGTCCTCGCCTGTTGATCCTAGCCAAGCCTTCCGTAAACCAGCCATGATGTGTGTAGTAATTGGGAGTCGAACCCTAGCTCCCGTCTTGCCCGACTGTAGTCGGGTTCTACTGATCCCTGCCAGCACTCTTTTCAGTAGTGGCAAGGACGACTGATCGTGAGGGTCAGGGAGGCCCATGGAGATCTGGGCATTTCTCAGAGCCGCAAGGTAGGATTTAATGGTCTGGGGCGCCAATTCCTTCTTGGCTAGGTACGACGAGTAATAGCACAGTGTGAGTTCCGACACTCAGGGCACTGAGGGGACATTATTTGTACACCAATTATAACCGGTCGCTCAGGGCACTGAGGGGATATTATTTGTACACCAATTATAACTGGTCTCTGCTCAGGGCACTGAGGGGATATTATTAGAGCATCAACAATGACTGGTCGCCGCTCAGGGCAAACAGAGCAGGCATACAGAGAGATATGTGGCACTAACGACCCTGTGCCCGGCACAAGTGATTAGTTGGAAGTTCCCAAATCCAATCTGTAATTCACACAATTTGCCTAGCTAGGTTATTATGCTTACCTGAACCACTGGGGAGTGGTGGGGTAGCAGTGGTAGTGGCTGCCAAGGTGGGGTCGGGAACTCCAGAACCTGTGGTTGGATTTGGGAGACTACTACAGGATCCTTTGGTAGGTGGTTCTGTAGCCATGCTAGATGCTCCTCAGAAAAGGGGGGAGCCTCTGGTTGGGTCTCGGTCATAACTACAATCTGAGCACTTACTCAGCAATCACTCGTGTGGCGGGCTATCCAGGATGGGCTAGGGCTTAAACTATTAAACTACATGTGTAGAAACATTTGTGAGAACGTGAAGTAAAGGGACCCATGAAAACTCCTTCCTCTGTGGCCAAAAGAAATTGTTACCAGGCTCACGTTGGTGCATATAATTGACATACAAGTCTTGGTTTTCCTCACATTTCTTTTCTATCAGTGCTATGTACCATTTCAAGTCATACACCACAGCGACATATTGTCCTGGCTTCAAATCTTCAATACTAATTTCATGAGCTGATTTCTCTTGTGCTAATGTGGTAGCTGTGGTATCTGCTGAAAGTCTGAATATCTTAGTCCTCCTCGAGTAGGTACAAATTTATGGTGGCTTCGTGTACCTGGAATGGTTCTGCCAGCAGCTAGCCTGTCCTCAATAACTAGCCTGTGTTCAACTACTTCTTGACTGTCAATATAGAAAAATCTATACCATCTATATTTTGTTGGCACCACTGAAATAAAGCTTCTGAATTTAAAGTTAGGTTTGTCACAGTAGCTTGTAAAGAAGCACAAGCTACTGATCGCTTCACAGTGCCATCACATGGTCCTTTACCAGGACTTGTAGCAAAAAAAAATTCCACTCAGCTGTTAATCCAAAATCAGCACTGTGATGGGCTAGTTTTGTAAAACAATTTATGATTCTTGTATTGGCTTGCACCATCTGAAAAATAGTGTATGTGTTTCAAGTTGGGTAGTAGGAGTTTTAGGGAACCAATCACCACTTGGATAAATTTGTGAACTTCAACAGCATTATGATTGCGATCATCACTGACCACACAGTAACTTTTGCTGCACACTATGGACTCACCACTACTGTTACATGCTTTGTAGTAAACTACTACTGGATGCAACATTACTTGGGTATTATCCCAATGAAAACCCTGCACAGCATCTTGGCACACAAATGAGTAGTTTTCAGCGAAGTCCAATAAAACAATGGCTTGCTCATTTAGTGAAATATTTTCATTGAGTTCTTTCAAATATGCAGCTTGTGCTTTAGCAGTGAAATGATGACTTGCACTCCTGTCACATTTTTCATAGAGTTATTCAACAAAGTTAGAATATGTTGTTGTGATGTTGCAACGCTTTGCATGGTTCTCATGTATCCATTGCTTATAAGTTAAATAATTTAAATCATTTGATTCCAGGAATTCTGCAAGGTTAGACTTTGGTGGACAGTTCTTGCATCTATGTATCTTACAATCTCGCGAATCCAATGAACAAACCAATTTAGCCATCAGGGTTTTTTTTAGGGGGGGGCAGGGGGGGGCATTCGCCCCCCCTAGAGGATTTTGTGCCCCCCCTTGAGCATTTGAAATGAAATTTCATTATTCTAAATAGACCTGTGTGACTATGTACTGCATTTTTTTAAATTATTATATCCATTAGTCTAATTATTAGGCAACAAACAATTTTATTTAAGCAAAATATAAGTGTATTTATACAGCAATACGTTTATACAGCAATACATTTATACAGCAATACGTCTAGTCTTTCTGTTCCAAATATCGATTACACTTTCTACAATGTCATCTGGAAGTTCTTCAGGCATTTCTATTGCTATTCTCATCAGGTGAGCTAGATTTTGTTCTCCAAGACGACTCCTTAGCCTTGTTTTGATCATCTTCATTTGGGAGAAGCTTCGTTCCACAGATGCTGTCCCAACAGGAATCGAAAGGCACACCTTGGCAAGGTCACTGAGATGGGGAAACATCTGTACAAGCATGCTGTTGGTAGCTAATTCCATCAGCAATTTCGTATTGTCTTCCTTAGGCCGAGTAGTGATGTATCTCCTGAATGTCACCCACTCTGTGCGAATGTCAGAGGAAACTAAAGCTGGCACGGTAAATTCCTCTCCCTCTACTGACTTGGCTGCAAGTTCCTTGCCGTAGTGGTCCTCAAGAACACCAAGGAATTCATCCCCATATGACGACAGATCAGGAGAGTCTTTTTGTGGTAGCTTTGAAGAGTCAAAGATACTAAATGATGCTACAATATCTTGGGAAGAAAATCTCCTCGAAATATTTTCTTTCAAGTCAGTGACGAAGGGTTTAGCCACTTTATCTTGAAAGGAAGTGATAGATTCAGAGTCAATTATTGCGATAGCTTGAAGCTCATCTTGGGCATCTAGTAGCTCCAGCACCCAATTTGCAGCAGGATTCATGAAGAGTTTGCAGAGTAGAATCAACCAAACCAGAAATAGCGGTCTAGTCGAGCTTTTCTGCTTGAAGACATCTGCTTAGTTTAGCAACTTGGGGCAGCACGAAGTCAAGGAGGTAGATTGCCATCACAGTAGACTTCTTTGATAGAGCTTTGTTGAGCCCCAGTGCTTCTGGCTCATGTGTTTGCTCATAGAAGGTCTCAAGAGCAATCACAATGGAAGCATAGCTCTTTTTCACTGCCTTGACACATTGTTCATGAGCTAACCAACGGGTGTCGGACGGTTTGGTGACCTTCAGTTCAGGTAGGTCAAGCACACGCTGTACACTCTTCAGGTGTTCTGCTCTTTTGGGAGAGTAGTGAAAAAATTTCCATAGAGTGAGCAATGTCTTGTAAACATGCTCAATTCCAGGAGTGTGGTTTGCAGCTTGAACACAAGCAAGTTGGAGTAAGTGGCAATGGCAGTGAACATAGAGAGCTCGAGGAGAATTCTTCTTGAGTCTCGCCTGGACTCCAGTTCTGACTCCAGAAAACGTTGCTGCTCCATCAAACCCCATTCCGACAAGCTTAGTAGGCTGAATACCCTTCTGCTTGAACCAGTCAGTCAAAGTGGTATAGATAGATGCAGCATCAGTTTTTTTCAATGGAATGGTGTCAAAAAAATGTTCAACGGGTTCTCCATTTTCCTCCCAACGAAAACAAAGAGAAAGCTCTTCGATTGTTGATATATCTGTGGATTCGTCAGCCATCACACTATAGAAAGGAGCCTTGCGAAGGCGTTTGAGCTGAGATTCTTCTACCCACAATCCCAGTGCCTCCAGAAAATCGGAAACAGAATCTGTAGAGGTGTAGGTAGCATTTCTTGCAGATTTTTCAGTAAATTGTTTTAAATCATCACCACAAGACACAATCAAATTAACCAGAGCAGCAAAATTGGTGGTGTGAGGAATGTGATTTCGTGCAAGGAAGTGAGTACATCGCAAAAGTGCCTTAATTCCCTTCCTGTTTCTGATCCTCTGCTCTTCTGTGACACTCCGCAGTTGCTCTAAAATGGATACTTCCTTCTTAGTAGCCAGCAATTCAGCTTCGGAACGGCGAATGTGAGTATCACTCTTTGCATGGGCACGCATCTTCTCAACCGCTTTTTTCCAATTTTTAAATGGCTTTGTAATCCATGCTCCACCTGTCTTTTGAGAAGGATGATGATCGTACTTTCGACAAGTTTTGCAGAATGCTCCGCGGTAATTTTCATCATATTCTAACCAAAGAAACTGCTTTTCCCACTTTTTGTTGTACTTCCGCTGGCCTGATTTTGTTCTATACTTCGACTTAGCTCTATAGTTAGCCGTGCTGGAAAGACTTCTTTTAGTTGGAGGTGGCTCTAGGCTTTGGCTATCAGAAGACAATGGCTCCTCATCTTCACTGCTACTACTAGTAGATGCTGGTGTAGAAGACTGCTTTGAAGTGCTTGCACTAAAGTAATGCCGAATATCCATCTTCTCAAGACTTCTTGAACTAACTAACTAAGCTACTCAAGCACAGACTTATATAGGCTGACAGGGTTGTGCCAGCATTTGCAAGCACAACTGTTGTGGTTGTGCTTGCAAGTGCTGGCCTGGCAACTGTCTCCAGTTTGTGTACAGCTATTGCAGGTGCAAACAATCATAAAAAGGTGTCAATATGACATGTCAATTACATTACTTTTCACCCTTTTTTTGCAAGGTCACTGCTATTCAAGCTGGATCATGCAGGCACACACACACTTAAGCAGGCACACACACACTTAAGCAGGCACACACACACTTAAGCAGGCACACACACACTTAAGCAGGCACACACACACTTAAGCAGGCACACACACACTTAAGCAGGCACACACACATAATTAATACAGGCACACACACACATTAATGCATGCACTCTGACACATGCATGCCCCCCCTTGCTAACAAAAATCTCTATTTTGCCCCCCCTTAGCAATTTTTCTAAAAAAATCCCTGGCCATTAAACTTTTATAATCAACAACACATGGAAGTGCAGCAACCATTAGCTTTAGATTTTTGTGGATTTCACATACACATACCTATTGCATGCCCAGTGAATCTACCGTAACACACCAGGGAGGGCGCAAACTACAAAACTTGGACAGGCCAACAGTTATGTTTTCATGTCTTCTTTAACTCCAAGTAAAGCTCCTTTAAATTTGTCAGCAACATCCTCTTCTGAAAATGCTTTTTGCCTTCAACTGTTAGAACAATTTTGAAATCTTTCTTTCCTGGACATTGCCTAGATAACTCATCATCTTGGTAAAAGTCTTCTATACACTTTACATCAACCAAAGATAAACCATAGCCTGACTTTCTTCCAGGATCAGCCAATATACCTTGAGATTTCTTAAGACTGCGAACTTTTTGACCAGGTAGTGTGAAACTTGAAATTCCACCATAGTTTTGTTAATGGTCCAACTTTGAGGCACCAGAGTAAGCAATCTTAGCTTTTCACTAGTTGGGCACCCCACCCCCTCCCCCTCCATTTTACATTTAGATTCCTTACTAAGTCATCAATGGCATCACATGCTATGCATTCTGGATGGCTAATCTGTTGAGGGTCCAGCCTAGTACTTGGGAGGTCAAGCACTTCTGCTAGATCAGTTTTGATCCTGTCACTGGCCTCTTTTAATTTTTCTTTTGCCATATGTTAGGCGACAACTCCTTTTAACTTCATAAAGTTTCAGAGGCGAGCATTCAAGCTGAGTGAATGTTTCATTCATTCTGGATGTGCTCGGAGGCTCACTGAAATTATTGCATTCGTCTGTTCCGGTATGTAATGACGTATAACTATACCCAGAAAAGCACAAGTCCAATAAATGTTTCTTACATGAATTTCACCAGGCAGTACATCCTTGCATGTGTGATTGCTCAAGTGCCTTGCTTGCTCCAAATTCAGCGCATAAGGAGTACTGTGTTGTGGTCACAAGGAGCACTGTGTTGTGATCACAAGGAGCACTGCGTTGTGGTCACAAGAAGCACTGTTGTGGTCATAAGGAGTACTGTGTTGTGGTCGCAAGGAGCACAGTGTTGTGCACAAGGAGCGCTGCGTTGTGATCACAAGGAGCGCTGCGTTGTGATCACAAGGAGCGCTGCGTTGTGAACACAAGGAGCACTGCGTTGTGATCACAAGGAGCACTGCGTTGTGATCACATGGAGTACTGCGTTGTGGTCACAAGGAGTACTGCGTTGTGGTCGCAAGGAGTACTGCGTTGTGGTCGCAAGGAGCACAGAGTTGTGCACAAGGAGCACTGCGTTGTGATCACAAGGAGTACTGCGTTGTGATCACAAGGAGCACTGCATTGTGGGCACAAGGAGCGCTGCGTTGTGATCACAAGGAGCACTGCGTTGTGATCACAAGAAGCACTGTTGTGGTCATAAGGAGTACTGTGTTGTGGTCGCAAGGAGCACAGTGTTGTGCACAAGGAGCGCTGCGTTGTGAACACAAGGAGCGCTGCGTTGTGATCACAAGGAGCACTGCGTTGTGAACACAAGGAGTACTGCGTTGTGAACACAAGGAGCGCTGCGTTGTGAACACAAGGAGCGCTGCGTTGTGAACACAAGGAGCACTGCGTTGTGATCACAAGGAGCACTGCGTTGTGATCACAAGGAGCACTGCGTTGTGATCACAAGGAGCACTGCGTTGTGGTCGCAAGGAGCACTGCGTTGTGGGCACAAGGAGCACTGCGTTGTGATCACAAGGAGCACTGCGTTGTGGTCACAAGGAGCGCTGCGTTGTGATCACAAGGAGCACTGCGTTGTGATCACAAGGAGTACTGCGTTGTGATCACAAGGAGTACTGCGTTGTGATCACAAGGAGACTGTTGTGGTCACACTGAGTATTGTTGTGTGGTCACAGGGAGTATCAGGGTGTGGTCACAGGGAGTATCAGGGTGTGGTCACAAAAGTAGGGTAATGTTTATGTTACAATAAGAAGCTTCATACAAATACTTGATTGATATGATCAGTTGTATTAAAGATTTTTGACTAGTAATTTTTTATTCTAAATTTGATGTTTGTTTTATTTTTATAATTGTATTACATGTATGTAGCTCGTAAACCGGCCATGGAATCGAGCAGTATAAGTTCTGCAGCCAAAACTAAAAATCCGGGTGAGTGCTACAAAAGTGGGCTACTATTTACTCACTGGCATGCTATTGAATTATACAATTTAATGCTCGATTTGGAAAAAAATAATTATACGGTGACGTTTGGGGATCGTACATATACAATTTTGCCAGACGTATTGGAACAAGTTAGTACCGATCTCAAAACATTTTGTCTAGGAATTAACTGCACGGCCGAAGGATATTGCGGAAGTAAAGATATGTGCTCTCATGAGGTTACATTTACTGCTAAATTTTCTGCCCACCTGAACACAATTCTTCCTGAAGAAGCGAGAGCATATGTTGATATAATACATCAAGGTCCTGTACCAACATCGAAAATAAAAGGAGGTCCTAATGTTGCTGACATTATCGGCTGTGTTAAAAGCAGTTCTCGTTATGCCTTTGTAGCAGATTTAAAAAAAAATGATGATATGCCTATTGCAATGAAACAAACGGCTCTTTATGCTAAGCATGCTGCCGTTAATGGACACTTGAAATATGAATGCAGCTTGATCTTAGGATTAGCAGCAACGAAGAATGCGGCTATGTTATCACTGTATGTTGTTGCGGACCGAGCAGTTGCGGGAGATGCAGTATGGGCTATCCCAATTATGGAATCCACTCCCTATGACAAGACTCTGCTTGCACTTACTGCAATTGCTATTGCAGATCTTTGCATAAACCCGAAGAATTGTTCTCTTTTGTCGAATCCAGTTCCTTTTGTGAAGGAGTTAAGTCCTATGAAAGGCGGTTTAAATTGCAGGGTTTTTTTAGACAAAGCTGAAAACAAAATTTGCAAATGCTATGGAGAGAAAGAGAATGTATTACCTCAAATTGAGGTGATGAATCTTGTTTTGGACACAGGCATAGATAAAATCAAATTAACTACTGATAATAGCTATTTTTATATCAAGTATGAATATTATGAAGGTAATCATACCCCGGAAAGTTTAGAGCATTTTTACTCTATTTTTATTAACCTTCATAAACTACATGATAATGATTACGTTCATTGTGATGTTAGAGTAGAAAATCTTGTTTTTGGTGGTAACGGTGTTAGCTATTTGATCGATTTTGATTTAGCTCGAAAAGAAAACACTCGATATCCTACAGGATACAATTCTGAAATATCATTTCGTCATCGCGATGCACAGGAAGAAAAGCTAGCTCTAAAAGTACACGATAGGTATTCTTTGGGAAAAATTTGTTACAATTATTTTCCTGCTGAATCACGTAACATTGTTAAAGATCTTGCATCGGATATGTCACTGGAAATTATTGCTAATTCTCTTCAGACAAATTAACAATTTTTTTCCAATCAATGGTTATTTCAAATTCTGTATGAAAGGTCACTTTTTTCTTTTGCTTTTGTTTTATTTTTCTTTGATTGGCATTGTCTACTGTTTGAACAGTTTCTCACTTCTTTGTTAGTAAAAATACCTATTACAAATATTTTTTATCTTGAAAATTAAAATTAAAATTGTCAAAATTTACTTACCCAATGTTTACTAATCAAGGCATTTCTGAAGGCCTTGCCATATTGGCTACTAAACTAAAAATACCAAAATTCTGTTTGTGCAGTTGGTGCCTGTTTATTCTTTAATGGTTATGATTGCAGCACACAGCTATAGGTCAGCTGGTGCAACAGTAGTCCAACTCAATTAAAATTTTGCAACTACAAAAGCTATTTTGAAGCATGTCCATGGGTGCCCAGCATTGGACAATTTGGAACCACATTTATTTAAATTGGCTCAACTTAACATTGCAAAACAATAGCTAACGCTACGTAAGAGTTGATTTTGGTGGTTACCATGACAACAAGTGTGCCGTGCCTACATCACAATTCTATTTTCTTAAATGTCTTAAGATAGACAATATCACGGAATTCAAAACTGAGATCCGGGTAAAGTTAAAATGTGGATGAAGAATTTAATAGCTATTATAATTTTTTATCAACTAAAATGCACCTTATAAAGTACAAGTTCCTATGAATTTTTTTTTTACCTATTAGCAAACATTGGTGGCTCAAATAAGGTATGTAGTGGCATTTGTTAGCCTGCAAGCAACACAGGAACAATGATACATTAGTGGCAGATTAACATAAATTATGTGCATTTTATGATGAAGCATAGAACTTAATACATTCTTAATTTATGTAATGAACATTTTTAGACATGTGGGCATTTGATTTGACCTTTGGGTAAACTTTGTATGCTAATAAACTTCCATGTATGGATATTTTTCATAAGTTTTTTTTTTCCTTTTTTTTTTTTTTACAAACACAAGTATTATAAAAACAAATTCAATGTTCGAATTAATTAAAATGTATTGATCATAATATTTTAGTTTGCCATCACTAGAGCAAAAGGCAACCACTATGACTAAGGATGTCTGTACAGGCTCCTACACGCGTTGAGAAGCCACACCCAATTTCATGTTGTGGAGATTGCTATTTTAAAGCTTTTGATAACGATTTTGGCAATCCTATATTAATAAAAAAAAACATTTTTAAAACGAGGGGACTTGGTCTCCAGTCACTTTTGCATGTAATGCCTTGATGTAGGCACATAAAGAAATTGCAGCATTATTTTATTATTTTCTTGTCTCGAGGTTTCTACTCTTTCAAGTGTTATGCCAAATTGGTCATTGGGAGTAGCTAGTAGGACTCACTCGAAGTAGATATAGCAGCATAACTAGTGCATAGCTTTTTCCTTGTACGCAACCTGTAACTTTTATCTCCATTTTTAAGTGCACTAGTCAAATTGTCAGGACAAATCTGTATATGAACTGGACCAAGAAGCTGCTTCACAAAGCATAAGAATACACTGTTAAAAATGGGGTGTTTAGCTACACCCCATGGGGGTGTTTGCATACACCCTGTCACGAGATTAAACACCCCAGGTGTATTGAAACACCTCTTGGTGCTTTGAAATACCTCTGACTTTGATATAAGGCTAAGGTATACTGGGGTGTTGCAATTTACTGTATAACCACCATTGAACCTCTGATGTAGATTTCACTTAAAATCAGACCGAGGTACAGTAGGAAAAATTCCAGTTTTTATATTAACAATAAAATAATGATAACAATTGCAATATAGTATAGCTATCTCACAGATTACATGTCCTTCACATTTCCAACTTCAAGACAGATGAGTTGGTGGTAACCATTCCTGGTACTGTATAGGGCATACTTTCCTTCACTATTTCCTGGACATAAACTGCACTATTTCCTGAACATGCCATATGGTTTGTACTGCATATATCATATCACATTTCCTTCAAAATTTCCTGAATTAAAGCTGAACTATTCCTGTACATTCTGCAAAAATGAGCAGCTTTCCTTCAGATTCCCTTAACTCAAAACTGCACCTTTCCTACACTAAGCAACTATTGTTCACACACCTTTCCTACAGCAATCCTGAAGTTAAACTGCACTTTTCGTGCAACTTGTGCACCTTCAAATTTACCAGAGTATGAATAAATTATGACCATGTACAAATAATTTTTTTTTAAATGATGCATCGCCATCAGACAACAGTTCCTGCTTTGGCTCCATCTCTGCAATATCTTGAGTTCATCTCTGCAACCTCTTCAGTTCATCCCTGCATTAACAAAGAAACAAGGTAAAGGGACAAGTAGTCTCAGGCGTTAGATACTGAAAATTAATGCGGTGTGGGGGTGGGATTAATGTGAAATAACTATATACTCTACTTTGAATGAGTTGTGCAAGTGTAGTTTAAACTATTTTAGTTTTAAGTTGTACATTAAGGCAGTCAATAGTCCAGAGTAACCTTACAAATAATCTGTGGAATATACAATTGAAGCCTATTGTCGAATACTTGTGCTAGCCATTAGTATTTGTAGTAGTCACACGACTGATCAGTGGTGTTGGAAGATGTTTGCTCCAAGGGCATGTTTGGGGGGGGGGGTGTGAGGGGTTTAAAAGTGTTCATGTGAGAAGTTGCTTTGTTAGATTATGCCTTCCCGAAGCCCCAACCCCCCACCCTCTTCCTACGCCACTGCTGATATCAATCACGGTGGCTTTGCCCCTATAACCTCCTCTACACACTGCCCAGATTGTGTCAAATAATATTTTTAGCTACTATGGTTTATTATGACCATGTGAATAAAACATTCAGTTTAAGATATTTGATGATAGACATTAGGAGCACTCTAGTTCTGCAACATTTACAATCAAGTTGAGGTAGCTTCTTATCAAGAAGAGCAACAGTTTTATTATTAATAATATTATTACTATTATAACAGAAATAGAAATTTTGTTTGGAAAGGGGTGGGAGGAGTTGGGGCATATCCGCCACCCTTAAGCTGCAAGACAAAAAAATATTTACAACTAGCAAGTACCCCACCTCATAGTGGCGCTTGACTTATTGCACAGTAAGAATGCAGTAGCATAAGTTATTTTTATTCATTGTTATCATTCTCTACATCCGTTTCCCTCTTCTGCTCTCTTTTTCCTGAACTATCTCGGCTTTTCTTATCCCCAACCTTTCCTTTCTTTCACCTTTCTTTTTGAGTCATGGAGTCCCTTCTATTTCTTTGTCTCTCCTGCTTCTGAATCTTTCTGTCCTTCTATCATGATTGTGGACTTGGGCTTTGTGAAATGTTGCCTTCTTTTTCGTACTTTCCCCTTCCTTCTTGAAACTTATGCCGCCTTTACTCAGTGATTTCACTACACTGCCTTCTCCTTGTTCATTCTTCAACCCACTTTTTAGTGTACTATTAATCAGTTTCAACTGAATGGGACAAGGTATCACGATGCTTTACCACCATACTATTTAAGTTCGTGAATTATTCATAAATACACACTATTGATCGTTACTGACACACAAGCATATTATATAGATTTTTTAATCCTAGAAAGTAATTATTATGAGTTTGAGCTGTAATTTTGAGTACTGCCTAACTGCATACTGCACACTATTGAACTGTGATAGGTGCTGGATTCGAATGTTGTGCAAGCTTTTTACTAGAGTATCATATTTAGATAGTTTCTTCAATATTTTTACTATAAGGAGGTGATTGGCCTTAATTACAATGTTGGTATAATTATTTAGTACACTATTGATTTTGAAAAAATTCTTGAAGTTTTTTTAATTTTTTGATTGTTCAGGACTATACAACAAGAGAAGATCACATGTGAGGTGGACTATGCAGTCGAGTAAAAGTGATTTGCAAGGTTAGGTGGATTCTAAATTAGGAAATATTTTTCAAAAGGAAATTATATAATGCATATTATAATATACTAGTGTGCTTGAGCACAAATGGCGAGCGAGCCTTAAACTACACTAAGGTTAGGTGGATTCTAAATTAGGAAATATTTTTCAAAAGGAAATTATATAATGCATATTATAATATACTAGTGGTGTGCTTGAGCACAAATGGCGAGCGAGCCTTAAACTACACTATTGTTAAATGATTGATTTTAACAACTAACACTCGAGCTACTAAAATAAAGTAGCGTTTTTAAATTACGTATGCGGTAAAGGGGTTTCAATGCCATAGTAACCGCTCCCCGCAACTGTTTGAATTTGAAAAAGAAGCAACAAAATCAAGTCACATTATTTAAAGTTTTCTTTGTGACATTCTCAATAGTAGTTGTAACGTTCACACAACTGAACATACCTACGCAAGACTTACCTTCGTTGTTCGTCTAGTGGACAATGAATTTACAAGTTAATGCTGTTGAGTAGGGCTTATAACTGACAAATAGCGACTAACTCGAATAGAAATGGAGCTCCCATAAGTTTTTGAGTTTTAACTGCACCCGCAAAAGAATTCAAAGCGGTAAACAATTCAATTTCTAAGGTGATACGGGTAATGGTCGCTAAACCGGAGGATTCTTTTTAGTGAAGTTTGGGACGGGGTCGAACGCGGAGCAAACACAAAAATATGGAGGGTCAAAGTACAAAATGACATACGTACGTCCATACATATATATAAAAACATCCCCGATTTTCAATTGTGTTACCTCTGTAAGTGTCTCGCTCGCTCGCCAACTAGCAAGTACCCCGCCAGTTGACATATTGAAGTTATTTTGCTCAGTTATCATTCTCTACTGTTAAGTAAGGTTAATTAGTTGTCCTCTCCTGCTCTCTTCTTTTTAAATTATCTAAGCTTTTCTTATCCCCCATATTTCCTTTCTTTAGTTCTTTCTTCTTGAATCATAGAGTTTTTTGTCTAATTCTCCTGCTTCTGAATCTCTGTCCTACCATCATGATTGTGGACTTGCGCTCCACGAAACTTTTGAAACCTACACCGCCTTCCCTCATCTATTCCACCCACTTTTTAGTAACAATTAATCACTCTCTACTGAATGTGATGACTCTTTTGCCCATTGAAGTAAGGATGATGCTTTGCCAGACTGTTTGAGCTGATGGATTATTCATCAATACACACGTGGTCATTGTCGTTATTTGACACACAAGCGTAATATTCAGGGATTTAGAAATCACTTTGAGAGTGGGCAAGGTTGAGTT